>OKVZ01000363.1_pt1 | contig 15502 bp, 15 predicted proteins | sample 1606851 | NCBI WGS metagenome assembly OKVZ01 (sample SAMN03281010, study PRJEB24777) | human gut metagenome | isolation source: fecal sample PR157 from 1 month old male Malay infant, caesarean delivered... | reverse complement strand
TACTTATTCTCATACTAATGAGTGATAATAAATCAGAGTAAAAATCCGTGGCGGATTTCGTAAGCCAAAATATGAGCTACGGCGGGTGGTAAGGATATATTATGCCGACCAGGTGACTACGCCATACCGGCGGCAGGGCCGCGTAGCCAGCCGTTAGCAATAATATGACAGACAGCGGAATAGCGCCTAATCACCTTCCGCAGGGATTAATCAAGGTTGCGCAAGGATATTTTCTCGCCCTGGCAACAGCTGAAAAATCATAACAGCGGCCAACTGTTATGATAAAAAATGGCGTGACTGCCTCTGCCCCTCAGTCGTCACCCCACCTAAAATTGCGCTGAATCAATTTTGTTGTGGAGTCCAGCATGTTCGGTCTTGATGCATTCCATCTGGCGCGAGTTCAATTCGCTTTTACGGTCTCATTTCATATTATCTTCCCCGCCATTACTATTGGGCTGGCCAGCTATCTGGCGGTGCTCGAAGGCTTATGGCTAAAAACAAAATATCCCGTCTGGCGCTCGCTATACCATTTCTGGTCGAAGATTTTCGCCGTCAACTTCGGTATGGGGGTCGTTTCCGGGCTGGTGATGGCCTACCAGTTCGGCACCAACTGGAGCGGTTTCTCACAGTTTGCAGGCAGCATAACCGGCCCTCTGCTGACCTATGAAGTCCTGACGGCGTTCTTTCTGGAAGCGGGCTTCCTCGGGGTGATGCTTTTCGGCTGGAACCGCGTGGGGCCGGGGCTGCACTTTTTCGCCACCTGCATGGTGGCGCTGGGTACTATCATCTCCACCTTCTGGATCCTCGCCTCTAACAGCTGGATGCAGACCCCGCAGGGGTTTGAGATCGTTGATGGCCAGGTCGTGCCCGTCGACTGGCTGGCGGTGATCTTTAATCCGTCGTTCCCCTACCGATTATTGCATATGACAGTAGCGGCATTTCTCAGTAGCGCGCTGTTTGTCGGCGCCTCGGCGGCCTGGCATCTGCTGCGCGGCAATCAGTCGCCGGCGATCCGTAAGATGTTCTCAATGGCGCTATGGATGACGCTGCTGGTCGCCCCCGTCCAGGCGCTGATCGGCGATATGCATGGCCTGAATACCCTGAAGCACCAGCCGGCGAAAATCGCCGCCATTGAGGGGCACTGGGAAAATCCGCCGGGTGAGCCAACGCCGTTGCTGCTGTTTGGCTGGCCCGATATGGACCAGGAGCGCACCCGCTACGGGCTTGAGATACCGGCCCTGGGCAGTCTGATCCTCACCCACAGTCTTGATAAACAGGTGCCGGCGTTGAAAGAGTTCGCTCCTGAGGAGCGCCCGAATTCTACTGTGGTGTTCTGGTCATTTCGCCTGATGGCCGGGCTGGGCATGTTGATGCTGCTGCTGGGCGTGCTGGCCCTGTGGCTGCGTCGCGGCGACCGGCTATACCACTCGCGGCCGTTTCTGCGTTTTGCCCTGTGGATGGGGCCATCCGGCCTGATCGCTATTCTCGCCGGCTGGGTGACCACCGAGGTGGGCCGCCAACCCTGGGTGGTGTATGGCGTTCAGCGCACCGCCGATGCCGTTTCCGCTCATGGCGATCTGCATATGTCGGTCAGTTTATTGACCTTTATCGTAGTGTACAGCGCCGTCTTCGGCGTCGGCTACAGCTATATGCTGCGCCTGATCCGCAAGGGGCCGCAGGAGATGCTCCCGGCGACAACCGGTACGCCAGCCCGCCCGCTGTCCGCCGCCACTGAAGGTTATCTGCAGAAGGAGTCCCGCTAATGGGTATCGAATTATCGGTGATCTGGTTCGTGATTATCGTCTTTGCCACGCTGATGTACATCGTCATGGATGGCTTTGATCTGGGCATCGGCCTGGTGTTCAGCACGGTGCGGGGCGGCGGGGATCGCGACGTAATGGTCAACAGCGTCGCGCCGGTATGGGATGGTAATGAAACCTGGCTGGTGCTCGGCGGCGCCGGCCTGTTTGGCGCCTTTCCCCTCGCCTACGCGGTGATCATCGACGCCCTGTCGATCCCCCTGACCCTGATGCTGATCGGCCTGATTTTTCGCGGCGTCGCCTTTGAGTTTCGCTTCCAGGCTACGCCGTCGCACCGGCCATTCTGGGATCGCGCCTTTTTTGGCGGCTCCCTGCTGGCAACCTTCAGCCAGGGCGTGGTGGTCGGGTCGGTGATCAACGGTTTCACCGTCAGCGGTCGCGCCTTCAGCGGCGGCATGTTTGACTGGCTGACCCCGTTCAGCCTGTTCTGCGGACTCGGACTATGCGTGGCCTATGCGCTGCTCGGCGCCACCTGGCTGGTGATGAAAAGTGAAGGCGCGCTGCAGCAGAGAATGCGCAGCGCATCGCGGCAGTTGCTGGGTGCCCTGCTGGCGGTGTTTGCCGTCATCAGCCTGTGGACTCCGCTGGCGCACCCGGCGATTGCTGCCCGCTGGTTCAGCCTGCCGAATCTCTATTTCCTGCTGCCGGTACCGCTGCTGGTGATCCTCGTTAGCGGCTGGCTGTGGCGCACGCTGCATCAGCGCGACCGCCATGTTTCGCCCTTCACGCTGACGCTGGGCCTGGTCTTTCTCGGCTTCAGCGGACTGGGGATCAGCATCTGGCCGCATATTATCCCGCCGGCCATCACGTTGTGGCAGGCTGCCGCTCCCCCGCAAAGCCAGGGCTTTATGCTGGTGGGCGCCCTGCTGATTATTCCGGTCTTTCTTGGCTACACCTGCTGGAGCTATTACGTGTTCCGCGGCAAAGTTCAGCCTGGGGAGGGATATCACTGATGCGTACTGCCTGGCCTAAACGTCTGCTGTGGCTGATCGCGCTCTGGGGAGGTAGCGTACTGACGCTGGCCGCCATAAGCCTGCTGTTTCGCCTGCTGATGACCGCCGCAGGGCTAAAAGTCTGAGTGGGATGCAGAGAAGTCCGAAAAGGGACTTCTCCATCTTATCTTCACTTTTGCCTGATGAAATACGGCGCTACATCTGAAGAAAGGATATTGCTATGAAGATGTTAGCTTTACTGTACGCCGTAATGACGCTGGGAATGTCGTCATGGGCTTTTGCTGCCGACAACCCGCCGCCGCCGCCGGAAAAAGGCGCGCAGCATCAGGGTAAACCGCCGGTGAAAAACGGCCAACACGATGGTAAGCAAGCGCAATACAACAGCAAACAGCCACAACGAGACGGTAAACAGCCGCAGCACGACGGTAAACAGCCGCCGCACAACGGCAAGCTGCCGCCAAAAGGGAGCGAGCACAGCGGGAAACCGCTGCCGCCGAAAGCGTAACACTCTGGCCTGGCCTTCCGCGTCAGGCCTTTTTTCATCCTTCGTCAGCCATCGTTGACAAACTCTTGCCGTTCTTTGAGATGCCCGAAAAAAAGCCTGAATTGCGCCTGACATAGTATGTCCACGCCATTGTTCCGTCGAGAAAAGGTATGTTAAAGAGAAGCATAAGCGCCCTGCTGTTGCTGTGCGCATTATTTTCCGGGCATCTGTTGGCCCATCGTCAGGGACACGAGTACTTTCCGGTGCAAAGTCTCGAACAGCAGCTGCTGCACGAAGCGGATAGCGATGAGCTTCGCAGCCAGCACGAGGAGGCCGCCGCAGACCTGCGCGAACATCACCGCTGGCAGGACGACCGTAAACCGCGGGCATCCTGCCAATAGCATCGACTCGAATCAGGCCCCTTTGCGCTTCGGCAGCGTCTTCATCAGATCGTCCGGGCTGACGGAGGCCACAGTGCTGCCCGGGTGCGGCATTTTGAGGATATGGTTTTTGATCTTGCCGACCACGTGCATTTCGCACGGACGGCAGTCAAACTTCAGGGTCAGGACCTCATCGCCATGGATCAGCTGCATCGGCGTGGCTTTCCAGCTCTTGATGGAGCCTTTCGCCTGCTTCGGGCAGAGGTTGAAGGCGAACCGCAGACAATGCTTAGTGATCATCACCGGCACATCGCCCTTCTCTTCGTGCGCTTCATAGGCGGCGTCGATCAGCTGTACGCCATAGCGCTGGTAGAACGCCCGCGCCTTGTGGTTATAGACGTTGGCGAGGAAGGAGAGATGAGTCTCAGGGTAGACCGGCGGCGGTACGGAGACCGGCTTGCGGGTGCCGCGCTGCCAGGCGTTGAGGCGCGCTTCATCCAGCATCTCCGCAGTTTCCCGACGCAGCTGGTTGAGCAGGCTGTTGGGCACAAACAGCGGCGGCAGACTAACCTGAACATCGCGCGCATAGTAAATGGTTTGCCCCAGTTTTGTGACACCGTCACGCAGGTTGGCCAGCGCTTTCTCCGCCTGGTTAGCTTCGGCGAACTCCCCGTCAAGGGTGTGGGTCACGCTGACGCCATCTTCACAGGTCATGGTGAGAACCAGCTGCTCCTGCCAGCCGCTCAACGTCACATCTACCGCGATGCGGCGTTCGCTGGAGGTCTTTAGCAGCGCCTGTTGCCAGTTATGATCGAGGTTGCGGTTGAGCGGCTGATGGGGGCGCACTTTATGCAGATCCGCTGGCATCTCGTTCGGCCATACCCGATAACGGTTTTCGCCGGTTTTTTCCACGGTATTAGCACGGAAGCCCACCACTTCGCGCTTAATCATCACGTTGAGACCATCGCCGTTGGTTAACGGTTCACTGACTTCAACGTCGAGATGGTCTTTGCCTACCTTCAGAACTTCACCCACCGGCAGGCCGATAAATTTCGGCGAATCAAAGGCGCCGATATCGCCTTTGCGGGCATTAACAAAGTAGTCAGTGCTGCCCCGGTGGAAGGTTTTATCCGTGGACGGGATAAAGAAATGCTCGGTGCGTCCAGCCGAGGCGCGCGCCAGGTCGCCGCGATCTTCGATAATGGCATCCAGCATTTGACGGTAGTGCGCAGTGATGTTTTTCACATAACTCATGTCTTTGTAACGGCCTTCAATTTTGAAGGAGCGTACGCCAGCGTCGATCAGCGCCGCCAGGTTGGCGGTCTGATCGTTATCCTTCATCGACAGGAGATGTTTCTCATAGGCCACCACCCGCCCCTGATCGTCCTTCAGGGTATACGGCAAGCGGCAAGCCTGCGAGCAGTCGCCGCGGTTGGCGCTGCGTCCGGTCTGGGCGTGCGAAATGTAACACTGCCCGGAATAGGCCACGCACAGCGCGCCATGGATAAAGAATTCGATAGTGGCGTCAGTGTGGTCGTAAATGGCTTTGATTTGACTGAGGTTCAGTTCGCGCGCCAGCACGATCTGACTGAAGCCGGCGTCGGAGAGAAACTTCGCTTTTTCCACACTGCGAATATCGCACTGGGTGCTGGCGTGCAGCTCAATCGGCGGCAGATCCAGCTCCATGATCCCCATATCCTGGACGATCAGCGCATCGACGCCTGCGTCGTAGAGATCGGTAATCAGCCGCTGCGCCGGCTCCAGTTCATCGTCATGCAGAATGGTGTTCAGCGTCACAAATACCTTTGCGCCAAAGCGATGAGCGAAAGGCACCAGCCCGGCGATATCGCTCAGACTGTTGCTGGCGTTGTGGCGGGCACCAAAGCCAGGTCCACCGATGTAAACGGCATCGGCGCCGTGAAGGATCGCTTCGCGAGCGATACCGGCGTCGCGGGCAGGACTAAGAAGTTCAAGACGATGATTGTGCAGGCGCATACGCGTGTTGTTATCCAGTATAAGGGGGTCGAAATGGCGGCTATTGTAGTCAGAACCGGGCGCAGACGAAAACCTTTTCCGCCGTCGCGCGACGACGAATTTTCACTTTTCAACAAAGTATTGACGGAAAAGATATTTCCCTCAAATCACGGCGAAGAGTACTGTCATCACGTATTCCGGATTTTCCTCGTCACGTTGTGAGTGGTTATCATCAGTCATCTTGTCTGGCCGCGGGTTCGCTCGCGGTTTTTTCTTTTGGATAATGGATAAGAGAATGGAAATGGGCCGCCTGGGCGCCGCGGTTACGATACGCATGCGTCGCGTCGCCGGCGAAACGCCTACCCTCACCCGCCTGCAGCGAGTGCCACTCCCCTTGTAAGCACAAATCCAGCGTACCACTTATCACTACCACATGCTCAATCACCCCTTTCTCATGCGGCGTTGATTCGCTCAGCGCGCCGGGGGCAAGGGTTATCGAAAAATGGTCAAAGCGCAGCTCGGGATCCCACGGGAATACTGGCGTCACCACCATCGCCTGCTGCTGCGGATCAAACGCGGAGGGCGCGGCGCTGGCGTCCGGGACGATGAACGCCGAAAACGGTACGTTCAGCCCGGAGGCAATCTTCCACAGCGTCGCCACCGTTGGACTTGATTCATTCCGCTCAATCTGCCCGAGCATGGCTTTCGACACCCCGGTCTCTTCCGCCAGTCGCGACAGGCTCCAGCCTCGCTGCTGGCGCAGGGTTTTAAGCGTTGCCGCCAGATGTTGCGCAATATTCATCCTTCCTCCTGTTTTTACTGCGCAAAGTATACCGCCATTTGTCTGATTTTTTCAGGACGTTTAACGGCATCGTACGCCACTGGCGGCGAGTTTTTCTCCCAGGGTAGCTGCGCGAACCACCGCTTGTGCGTTATAACGCACAATGATACATTAAATGGATGTTATAACGCACATGAGAATCATCTATGCGCTCGTTTAGTCTTCCGCTTCCCACTCTGTTCGCTGGCTTCGTCGCCGTGTTGGTGGGGTACGCCAGCTCCGCCGCCATCATCTGGCAGGCCGCCGCCGCGGCCGGCGCTACCCCCGGGCAGATCGCCGGCTGGATGACGGCTCTTGGCCTCGCCATGGGCATCAGTACTCTCGCGCTGAGCGCCTGGCGGAAAGTTCCTGTGCTCACCGCCTGGTCAACGCCGGGCGCTGCGCTGTTAGTTAGCGGCCTGCAGGGGGTGACCCTCGCCGAGGCCGTGGGGATCTTTATTTTCGCCAACGCGCTGATCGTTATCTGCGGCGCCACCGGCCTGTTTGCCCGGCTGATGAAGATCATTCCCCATTCGCTGGCCGCCGCGATGCTGGCTGGGATCCTGCTACGGTTTGGTTTGCAGGCCTTCGCCGGCTTACAGGATCATCTGCCGCTGTGCGGCGGGATGCTCGCCGCCTGGCTGCTGTGTAAAGCGCTGTGGCCCCGCTTCGCCGTGGTGGCCGCGCTGGTGATTGGAGCGCTGATTGCGGCGGCGTCCGGGGATGTGGCTAGCGCCGCCGTGCCGCTGGCATTTGTGACGCCGGAATGGGTCGCCCCGCAGTTTACTCCGGCGCTTTTGCTCAGCGTCGGTCTGCCGTTCTTCCTCGTCACCATGGCCTCGCAGAACGCTCCAGGGTTCGCCACCCTGCAGGCATCAGGCTATACCGTACCGGTCTCCGCACTGATCGTCGTTTGCGGGGGGTTGGCACTACTGCTGGCGCCGTTTGGGGTTTATTCCATCTGCATCGCGGCGATCACCGCCGCCATATGCCAGAGCCCGGAGGCGCACCCGGATCCGAACCAGCGCTGGCTGGCGGCCATAGCCGCGGGCGGTTTTTATCTGCTGGCCGGTCTGTTCGGCGGGTCAATCACCGCCCTGATGTCGGCCCTGCCGCCGGCGTGGATCCAGATGCTGGCGGGTCTGGCGCTGCTCGGCACCATCGGCGGGAGTCTGTTTCAGGCAGTGCATCAGGCCAGTGAGCGCGATGCGGCAGTGCTAACCTTCCTGGTCACCGCCAGCGGGGTGACGCTGGCGGGAATTGGCGCCGCCTTCTGGGGCGTGGTGCTCGGCGGGGTGAGTTACGGCGTGCTATCCGCGCTGCGCCGCCCGTAGCTGGGAGGGCGTCAGGCCGGTGGCGGCTTTGACCCGATGGCTGAAATGGCTGGGGGAGCTAAAACCACAGGCCAGCGCTATCTCGGTTAACGGCAGCGCGCTATGGCAGATCAGGTTTTGCGCCTTCGCCATTCGCTGCTGCATGACGTACTGATGCGGAGCCATATTTAGCGACTGACGAAACATACGAGCAAAATGAAACTCACTCAGACCCGCCTGCTGCGCCAGGTCGGCCAGGGTCAAGGGCTGATCGAGATGAGCATCGATCCAGGCCAGTACGTGACGCTTTACGCCTGGCGCCAGCCCGCCGGTGACCGTCGGCAAACGCCACTGCACGGTGGAATAGTGCTGGATCAGATGGGTAAGCAGTAAGCTGCTGGCAGCGCTGAGGGTCAGCTGGTTCGCCGGCTGCCGCCAGTCGTTAGCCAGCAAAAACTGACGATATACCGCGGTGATTTTATCATCGCTGGCGAAGGTCTTTTCCTGCAGGGTGAAGTTCGCCGGGCTGCGGTCCCACACCTCCTCGCCGACGCGACGCAGGTGCGCATCGGTACAGTAAAGATGCACAAACGACAGATCGCCGCGGATATCCCATACGCTTTCATCGCCTTTCGGCATCAGACAAAAACGGTCCGGGCCGCCGCCATTTTTCCAGCCGTGCGGCGTCTTTTGATAGCTTTCGTAGCCATCAGCCACGTACAGACTTAAGGTATGATGGTCGCTGCGCACCGTCACGGTATCGCAATTGTTATACCAGGCGGCCAGTTGAATACCGGAATTCAGCTCCACGGTTCCCTTCAGCACCGCGTTCTGTCGCCGTAATGTTTCAAATGTCCCGTAACCCATCGTCTTCACACATTGTCTGTAAAAGCCCTAGTCTAGGGAGACTACGGCGCGGTTTCCAGTCCTCACCGCCAGCGGATGGCAAATAAGCGCAAGAATTTGCAAGCCGACAACAAACCGGTGAAAGCCGCAGCAGGCGGCAGCCGGCATACTCCTCCCATCAACAGGTAGAGGAGAACCAGGGTGAACGCATTACTCTATGCACTCGTTGTCGTGATCTGGGGTACAACGTGGATTGCGATTTTTTTACAACAGGGACCGGTGGCCGCGCCGGTATCGATTTTCTGGCGTTTCGCCGTAGCCAGCGTCACGATGCTGGCGATTCTGCTCGTCACACGACGCCTGCGGCCGCTGGGCGCGAAAGATCATCTCTGCTGCCTGCTGCAGGGCTGCTGCGTCTTCTGCTTTAATTTCTGGTGTTTTTATACCGCCGCCGCCTGGATCAATACCGGTCTGGAATCGGTGATCTTTTCGATGGCGGTACTGTTTAACGCCATCAACAGCTTTCTCTTTTTTCGCCAGCAGCCGCCGGGCCGCTTCTGGGCCGCCGCCGCGCTGGGTCTCGCCGGTATCGTCATCCTGTTCTGGGACGACCTGCTGGCCAACGGACTGAACGCCTCGCTGCTGTGGGGGATCGGGCTGAGCGCCCTGGGCACCTACGGTTTTTCGCTCGGCAATATGTTCAGTATTCGCCACCAGCGCCGCGGGCTGGAAACGCTGACCACCAACAGCTGGGCGATGCTCTACGGCACGCTGGTGATGGGGGCGATCGCTCTGCTGCGCGGCGATAACTTTATGCCAGAATGGACCGTCAGCTATCTGAGCGCCCTGCTTTACCTGGCGCTGTTCGGCTCGGTCATCGCCTTTGGCGCCTATTTCACTCTCGTTGGGCGCATCGGCGCCAGCAAAGCCGCCTACAGTACGCTGCTGTTTCCGCTGGTCGCCTTATCCATTTCCACCGTCTATGAAGGGTATGTCTGGCACAGCAGCGCCGTGATCGGGCTGGCGCTGATCCTGCTGGGTAACCTGGTGATGTTTGCCAAACCGGAACAGCTATTGCTGCGCCGAAGGCTGGCCTGAGGAGGCTGAAGAAAAACAGCGCCGTCGTCAGACGGCGCTGGTACGATTAACGCTGAGAGGGATCGAATTTAACGGCGTCGACCGCCATATCATCGATAACCTGCTTCAGGGTATCGACGGTCAGCGGTGTATTCTCATTCGCCAGGGTTTTGCCTTCCCCTTTACGAACGACCTTGATGACCGGCTTATTGGTGCTGGCGTCAATGACCTCCGCCTCAAAGTACAGATCGGTGTCCATGGTACGATGGCCGGTGGCGGCCTGGGTGCCGGCGACAATCATAGCGACCGGGATCACTTCATAGAACTGCAGCCCCTCTTTGCTGGAGTCCACCCCGGTGATCGCCCCGCGGAAGATGAGGCTGCGCTTGCCGGCGGTAGTGGCCAGCGGTTTACGCTCGGAAATAGCCTGTTTCAGCTCTTTGTTGGTGTAGTTAAGAATATCCTGCAGCGCCTTCTCCCCTACCTGGGTGGTCGGCTTCGGTACCGGATAGTAGGTCACCGGGTGATAAACAATATTGTCATAGTTGGCCGGATTGAAGTTCGGATCGATCCAGCGCAGCTCCGGCTTGCCGGAGGCAGAGGTCGTTTCTTTCAAACTGGAATAATCTTTTAAGAAGCCCGAATACTGATCCGGTTGCGCCACTTTCGCCGCACAGCCGGTCAACGCCAATATTCCCGCCAGAGCGGCGACTTTCAGTAAAACGCGAGTACGCATAGAGAGATCCCTGTAAATGCAGTTTTTTTTCGGCAGACGTTATAGCAAATAGGACCCACTAGTTTTGTGACAAAAAAAGGGCTTCGTCAAGGAAGATTTATAAATATTGATTGCCTGAACATTACGTTAATAAATAATCACTTAAAAGGGGTATCGCGCGGTTTTCCAGGCTCATTTTCGCCGCAACGGGTCTCTGTCTTGCCCAGGCTCTGGCGGGGAATGCGGCGCGGGCCATGCTCAGCTTCCCACGCCGCGGCGAATCAGGCAGGCTTGCGCGCCAACAGGGTGGCGAAGCGCAATTTGATGCGATTGCCGTTGGCGTCGGTGCGATGCAGCTCACCGACGTCCTCATTGTATTTCAGCAGCTCCCAGCCCTGGCAATAATCACGAAGCTCATTAGGTCTAAAGGCACACGGGCAGCCGACGGTGCAGGGCTAGTCTTCGGTCTCCATCGCCGCTACAATCAGGTTACAGCGGCCGGCGGCGGCGCAGCGCTGCATATTGGCGATTTGGCCCGGGTGGGGGTTCGGGCCGAGGAACATCATCACTACGGTGGAGAGGATCAGGTCATACTCGCCGCCAAAGCTCAGGCTGTTGAGGTCTTTCACCGCCGTTTGCAGATTATCCAGTCGCTCGGCGGCGCGAATACTTTCCAGATTGTTGACGCTCATCGGATTTTTATCCCACGCCGTCACCGCGAAGCCGTTCGCCGCCAGATACAGGCTGTTACGCCCGTTGCCGCAGCCCAGATCCAGCGCCCGCCCCGGCGGCACAATCGTCGCGGCATGCAGCACCTCGGAATGGGTGCGGGTCAGGCTGTATTTTTGACTAAAATAATCCGCGTCACGCTTTGTCATGATCCTTCCTTCTTATTCAGGAGTGTTTCCCGGTCGACCTGGAGCAACAGTTTTCCGCTGACCAACAGCAACGCTGTACGCAGCAGCAGCAGGCCGACAACCAGATTGCTAAAAATAAATAGCGGCATCGCCAGATGATGAAAAAAGCCGTCTCCCCTGGCCTGGCCGAGATGCAGACCGGTGGTGGCCAGCGCGGAAATGCCGAACGAGAAGCTCCAGAAAGAAGCATTGAACGGCTGACGAAGATACCAGGGCATCAGACGGAGCATAAACAGTAGCTGCAGCAGGCCGTAACCAAACAGCAGCTTAGCGAAGGTATCGGCCTCCCCGCCGTTTACGCTGAGCCAGGCGCTGCAGGCCACCAGCGCAGGAGCCAGCTGGATCCCCAGCGAGGTGCGCAGCGGCGTCGGCAGCGCGCCTGCGCTGCGCAGACGCTGGAGGATCGCCGGCTCGAGGCTCAGCCAGGAGAAGACCCCGGCGCCGAGGAACACCAGTCCGGCATCGGAAAATCCCAGCGCGCCGCAGGCCATCGCGCTGATAAAATTATTGGCTACTGTCGGCAGATACAACCCCGGCGTGGTGGCCTCGCGAGGATGGTTCCCCCGCCATAGCCCACCGCTTTGCCAGGCGGCATAGGCGAGCTGCAGCGCCACGCCCGGCACAAACAGCCCGATCGCCAGCGGCCGGCACCAGGGAGCCAAACCAATCGCCACCAACAGCGTGGTGGCCGGAAACAGGCTGACGAAGCTGCTGCTCACCGGATGACGCATCTCCCGCAGCACGCTCGCCGGAAAGCGGATCGCCCGGCTGATAAACGCCATGCTGAGCAGGACCCACATCGCCATCGCCAGCGTCACCAGCCCATCACCAATGCTGCGGCTGACCGGCCAGAGGGTGCTGGCGTAACGCCAGGCGAAGCCCATTCCGATGGTGCCGAGCACCATGCCAAAATAACCCGCCGGCAGGTTTAGCACCTGCCGCGGCGTTTGCGTTTTATTCATTTTATTGATGATATCAATTTAATTTGAAGTTGCATTCTAAAGGAACCTTATCCCGCGCGCTATGGCGATCTTTGCTATGTTTATGTTAACCATAAGTAATAAGGATCGGCCATGCGTAAATACCGTCTCAGCGAACAGACCCGGCAGTATTGTTATGAGGAAGAGCATGGCAAACAAAGCGTCACCCTGCGCCAGATCGTGGCGCTTATTGATTTCGCTGACGTTAAAGCGGGCAGCGAAGGCGGCTGGGTGGATGAGGAATGCGCTCTCAGCCAGCAGGGGGAGTGCTGGATCTACGATGTCAACAGCGTGGTCTTCGCCGGGGCGCGCATCCGTGACGACGCCCGCTTAACCGGGTTCTGCGTGGTCAGCCATGAGGCCACCATCGGCGGACGGGCCTGCATTCACGCCTCGCAGATCAGCCATCACGCGCAGATCAGTGACAACGTCACGGTTATGCAGAGCCAGGTGCGCGGTTATTGTCGCCTTGCCGACGAGGCGCGTCTTCTCCCCCACTGCCAGGTGATTGCCGCGCGCGGGTTAACCGCCGATCGCGACAAAGTCCTGCAGATCTATCAGAGAGCCACCGTCAGCGCCTCGCGCATTCTCCACCAGGCGCAAATCTACGGCGATGCCTTCGTTGAGCATGCGTTTGTCGAACATCGGGCGGAAGTGTTTGACCAGGCAAGACTTGAAGGGAACGAAGAAAACGACGTCTGGGTATGCGATAACGCCCGGGTATACGGGCACGCGCGCCTGATCGCCGGTCGCGGAGAGGATGCCATTCCCACCGTACGCTACAGTTCGCAGGTGGCAGAGAATGCGGTGATTGAAGGCAACTGCCTGCTGAAGCATCGGGCGATGGTCGGCGGCGAGGCGCAGCTGCGAGGTGGTCCGATTCTGCTCGACGACGATGTGCTGATCCAGGGGCGGACAGTCATCATCGGCGATGTGATCGTTGAGCACCAGGTCTCCATCAATGACGAGGTGCAGATTGCCGCACAGGAGGGAGAGGCCATTCATCTGCGCGGCCCGAAAACGCTTGACGGCCAGCAGCACATCACCCGCACGCCGCTGTTAGGCGCGTTTTAATGCCTCATCGCGGTCAATAATGCGGGCGTAGATATTCTGATCGTCATAGCTACCGTTCAGATACTCGGCTTGTCGGAGACAGCCTTCCAGAACAAACCCGTTGCGCAACGCTACCTGGTTGCTGCGGGTGTTCGCCACCCGGCATTTGATCACAAACCGGCGCACCAGCCCGCTGGCGGCATAATGGCGGATAAAGGCCTGTAATGAACGGGAAAGCAGCCCTTGCCCCTGGTGCTCTTCATCGATCCAGTAGCCAATATAGGCCGTTTTATTCTGCGGCTCGATCTGATTGAACGACAGGACCCCGACTAGCTGCTTATCGAGAAACAGCAAAAACATTTTGGCGTAATCCCGCTGATGCAGCATCACGTTGCCCTGCACATGGCGGCGGGTCTCGTCTTCGCTGCGCACCTCGGCGGGCCAACTGAGCGACTGCTGTAGCCAGCGCTGGTTTTTGACCACCAGCTGGTGCAGGTCGCTAACGTAGCGCTCATCAATGGCGATTAGCGTCAGCGCGTCGGTTACCGGGATCGACTCAGGTACTGCTGGGATATCTGCGGTCATAGCGCTCTCTTCTGGCCCGCAGGGACTGCCTGCGGGCGTCGGGTGACTCAGGGTTATTTCATGATCCGATCGTCAACGTAGTTTCGTTTATCTGCTGCCGGCGGGAAATACTGATAGAGCCAGGTTTCGCTGATGGCTTCTCCCTGACAGCGCAGGAACAGACGCATCTCCACCGGGTCGGTTGAGTCGGTGGTCGGATACCAGTCGAAAAGGATCCGGTAGCCATCGAACGGCTCGACGTAGAGGATCTCAATCTGCTTCGCTTCCCCGCTGGAGAGGGTGATCACCGGTTCAATACCGCGCGGCGCGGCCGCCTTCAAATCGCCGCCGACAAAGTCGATGGCAAAACGACGCGCCCACTTATCCGGGTAGTGTTCACCCGGCGCCCATCCCTCGGGGAAGCCCCCCATCCCGGTGCGGGTGGCCAGAACGCGCGCCAGCGGAGTACTCACCGGCGGCTGCGCGCTCCAGTAAAGACGGTAGCGGAAGTCCAGTTCGTCGCCCGCCTTCACCGCCTTTTCCGGCTGCCAGAAGCAGACGATATTATCCAGCGTTTCGCCGGTAGTTGGGATCTCCATCAGGCTGACCGCCCCTTTGCCCCACTGGTTACGCGGCTCAACCCACAGGCTGGGACGCTTGTTATACCAGCCCATCACATCCTGGTAGTGGGAGAAATCACGGTCCAGCTGCAACAGACCAAAGCCGCGCGGGTTCTTGTCCTGGAAGGCATTGAACTGCAGCTTCTGCGGGTTATTCAGCGGCCGGCAGACCCATTCCCCGTTACCCAACCACATTGACAGCCGATCGGAGTCGTGGATTTGCGGATGGATGGTGTCGCACATCCGCCGCTCATTATTGCCGCAGCTGAACATACTGGTCATCGGCGCGATACCCAGCTGTTTGATATCCTTGCGGGCGTAAAGGTGGTTTTCCACGTCCATGATAACCTGGGTATCCTGGCAGTGGATGGTGAACTTGTAGGCGCCAGTGATGCTCGGGCTGTCCAGCAGCGCGTAAACGGTAAACACCGTGGCGTCCCCTTTGACCGTTTCGAACCAGAACGACGTAAAGTCGGGAAACTCTTCCGGGGTATCGGTAAAGGTATCCACCGCCAGACCGCGGGCCGACAAGCCATACTGATAGGTGCTGTCTACCGCGCGGAAGTAGCTGGCGCCGAGGAACGCCACGATATCGCGGCGCGCCAGCTCCGGCGCTTTAAACACCCGGAACCCGGCGAAGCCGAGGTCAGACTGTCCTTCCAGCTGACGGGTATCCACACCGGCGTCATTGTACTTAAACAGCTCCGGACGGAAGTGGATCTCGCGCGCCTGCTGGGTGCTGGCGTCTAAAGAGAACATCCGCACGCGGCGACGGAACCCCATCCCGACGTGGAAAAACTGGATGTCCAGCTTACGCTCTTCAATATTGTTCCACAGCGAGTGGTAGGCATCGTACTGGATGCTGTTATAGGCCTGCGGGGTGAGATTGGCGAGCGTCGGCGGCAGAGCGCGCGAGGCTCCGCCCCACGGCTGGCGCGCCGGGTCGTGAGGCCTCGCCGGCCGGCCCGCACAATCAAAACCACCAG
>OKVZ01000353.1_pt1 | contig 15800 bp, 13 predicted proteins | sample 1606851 | NCBI WGS metagenome assembly OKVZ01 (sample SAMN03281010, study PRJEB24777) | human gut metagenome | isolation source: fecal sample PR157 from 1 month old male Malay infant, caesarean delivered... | reverse complement strand
TTTGGGCTTCATCGAGCGGTGGCGCGGCCGCGCAAACCCCCACGACCGCCACCGCCGCCGGGCGTGCCTGGGTAGCTCCCCGCCAGCGCGTACTGGGCGGGGCCGCCGCACCGCCGCGGGCGACCACGATCCTGGATGCCCCATGGGCGCTGCCCGTGGCGCTGGGGCCCGTCGGCGCCACCGGGATGTACGCCCGCCGCGGCGAAGTCCAGGCGGCCCGCGCCGCCTCCCGCGCCGGGATCCCGTACACCTTATCCACCGTGTCGGTCTGCTCGATTGAAGAGGTGGCGAGCCACGCCAGCGGCGCGCTCTGGTCCCAGCTGTACGTACTGAAAGATCGCGGCTATATGCGTAACGCGCTGGAGCGCGCCTGGGCCGCTGGCATGAAAACCCTGGTATTTACCGTCGATATGCCAATCCCCGGCTCGCGGTATCGCGATAACCGCTCAGGGATGTCCGGGCCGCACGCCACCCTGCGACAATATCTCCAGGCTTGCACCCATCCGCGCTGGGCGATGAACGTCGGGCTGGCGGGCAGACCCCTGTCGTTTGGTAATATCGAAGCCTACACCGGCCACAAAATGACCATGGACGACTATATGGGGTTCATCAGCAACAACTTCGACCCGTCCATCGCCTGGCACGATCTGGAGTGGATCCGCGACAGCTGGCAAGGAAAATTAATCATCAAAGGGATCCTCGATGCCGACGATGCGCGCAATGCCGTGCGGCTGGGCGCCGATGGTATTGTGGTGTCGAATCATGGCGGCAGACAGCTCGATGGCGCCATCCCCACCGCCCGGGCGCTGCCCAGGGTGGTGGATGCGGTCGGCGACGATCTGACAGTGCTTGCCGATTCCGGGGTGCGCTCCGGCGTGGACGTTATACGTCTGCTGGCCCTCGGCGCGAAAGGCGTGCTGCTCGGTCGGGCCTATATTTATGCCCTGGCCGCGGCGGGCGAAGCGGGCGTGGCGCATCTGCTGCGCTTATTTGCCGAGGATATGAAGGTTACCATGACCCTCACCGGCGCGACCTCGCCATCGGCCATCAGCCTCGATTGCCTTGATCGCCTCGAACAGGATCAACACCGCACTCATGCGGTGCCGGTATCCTTACCCGCCTGACCCTGCCCGGGACCTGGCCTGGCCATGTGCCTCGCCCAGGTCCGGCAAAGTGGAATTACCTCTGAAGGTGCAACTCTGTCTGTTGTACCGTGTTCTCCGGACGGATGCGGAACCAGATCGCGTACATGGCCGGCAGGAAGATAAGGGTCATGATGGTTCCCCCCAGCGTCCCGCCAATCAGCGTATAGGCGAGCGTTCCCCAGAAGACCGAATGAGTGAGCGGAATGAACGCCAGGATCGCCGCCAGCGCGGTCAGCAGAACCGGGCGGGCGCGCTGCACCGTCGCCTCCACCACCGCGTGGAACGGATCGAGCCCCGCCTGTTGGTTATGATGGATTTGGCCAATCAGGATCAGCGTATTGCGCATCAGGATCCCCGACAGGGCGATCAGGCCCACCAGGGCATTGATGCCAAACGGCTGATTGAACAGCAGCAGCGTCGGGACCACGCCAATCAGCCCCAGCGGCGCGGTCAGGAAAACCATGACCATCGCCGACAGCGAACGCACCTGCAGGATAATGATCAGCAGCGTGAGGGCGATCATTATCGGAAATAACGGCACCATCGCCCGGGTGGCCTTGCCGGATTCCTCAATCGACCCCGCCGTCTCGATGCGATAGCCAGGCGGCAGCGAGTCGATAATGGGCTGCAGCGGCTTCATCAGCGCGGTGGAGACATCCGGCGGCTGCAGGTTCTCCGCAACATCTCCGCGGACGGTGATGGTCGGCGTGCGGTCGCGACGGCGAAGCAGCGGGTCCTCCATCCTGATCGACACGTCGCCAATCTGTGACAAGGGAACCCGCTGCCCGCCGCTGCCCACCAGGGTGAAGTCGGCGATTTTCGCCGGATCCAGACGGATGTCGCCCGCCGCGCGGCCGATCACCTGCACGGCGCGAATATCTTCCCGGACGGTGGTGATCGGGATCCCTGACAGCAGGAACTGCAGCTGCTGGGCGACGGACTGGGAGCTGAGTCCGCTCGCCTGCAGCCGGTCCTGATTGAGGCTGAAATGCATCACCGGTACCCGCGAACCCCAGTCGGTATTGACGGTGCGCATCAGCGGACTGGCCTGCAGCACCGATTTAACCCGCTCGGCGATGTCGAGCAGAGCGTGCGGATCGGGCCCCATCACCCGCCAGGCGACCGGATAAGGCGAATAAGGGCCAAACACCAGCTGAGTGACGCGCACCCGCGCCTCCGGCGCCAGGCCATTGGCCACCGCCTCCCGCAGCCGCCGCTTGAGCGCCTCGCGGGCACCCTGCCCGTCGGTCAACACCACCAGTTTGGCGAAGGAGGGATCGGGCAATTCCGGAGCCATCGCCAGGTAAAAGCGCGGCGCGCCCTGGCCGATATAGCTGGTGACAATCTTCGCCTCCGGCTGCCGCTGCAGCCAGTGCTCAATTTTCGCCGCCGCGGCGCTGGTCTGGCTAATCGACGACCCGTAAGGCAGCTGCACTTCAACCAGCACTTCCGGACGATCGGAGGTGGGGAAAAACTGCTTGTTCACCACGCTCATGCCCAGGATCGCCACGATAAACAGCGCCACCACCCCGGCGGCCACGCGCCATTTGTGAGCAATAACCCGGGTCAGCAGCCGACGGAAGCGCTGATAGCGCGGGGTGTCATACAGCGCGGCGTGGCCGGCCGCCGCGGGCTTTCTGTCCGGCAACAGGTGCACCCCCAGCCAGGGGGTAAAAATCACCGCCACAATCCAGGAGGCAATCAGCGCGATACCGACGATCCAGAACACATTGCTGGCGTACTCCCCGGCGGTGGACTGCGCAAATCCATTGGGCATAAAGCCCACGGCCGTCACCAGGGTACCGGCCAGCATGGGCGCGGCGGTATGGCTCCAGGCATAGGCCGAGGCTTTGAGGCGGTCATACCCCTCCTCCATTTTGACCACCATCATTTCGATGGCAATGATGGCATCATCCACCAGCAGCCCCAGGGCGAGGATCAGCGAGCCGAGAGTGATGCGGTCGAAGTTTTTGCCGGTCGCCGCCATCACCACAAACACCACGGCGAGGGTTAAAGGCACCGCCGCCGCGACCACCACGCCCACGCGCCACCCCATGCTGACAAAGCACACCGCCATCACCACCAGCAGGGCGACAAAGAATTTGATCATGAACTCATCGACCGCGGCGCTGATATTCACCGACTGATCGGTCACCTTGGTCAACGACATGCCGAGCGGCAGGCTCTGATTGATGCTGGCCGTTTCGGCATCCAGCGCTTTTCCCAGCGCCAGACCATTCCAGCCCTCGCGCATCACCACGCCCAGCAGCAGCGCCGGTTCGCCCTGATGGCGGATCAGGAAGGTGGCGGGATCTTCATATCCCCGCTCAACCGTGGCGACATCGGCCAGTTTCAGCGTTCTGCCCCCGGCAATAATCGGCGTGTCGCGGATCTGCTGCAGGCGGTCGAACGCCCCGTCGAGGCGGATAAAGATCTGCCCGCCCCGGGTCTCGATAGCCCCGGCGGCGGTCAGCACATTCTGGCTGTTCAGCGCGGCAAAAATCGCCTCCGGCGAGAGACCCAGAGTGGCGAGACGGTCATGAGAAAACGAGAGATAAATGCGCTCCGCCTGTTCGCCGAGGATATTCACTTTTTTCACCCCGGGTACATGCAGCAGCTGCTGGCGTAAGGCTTCGGCGTCACGCACCAGCTGCCGCGGCGGCTCTCCCCGCGCCTTCAGGGCAAAGATCGCAAAGGTGACGTCGGCGAATTCGTCATTCATCATCGGACCGGAGACGCCGGCAGGCAGATTTTTCGCCTCATCGCCGAGCTTCTTGCGCGCCTGATAAAACTGCTCCGGCACCTCGGAAGGCGGGGTCTGATCCTGCAGCGACAGGGTGAGCAACGCTATGCCAGGGCGGGTATAGGTCTCCGTGCGATCGTACCACTTTAACTCCTGGAGCCGTTTTTCCAGCGGCTCGGCGACCTGATCCTGCATCTCCTGCGCGGTGGCGCCGGGCCAGACGGTAATGACCGTCATTTGCTTGACCGTAAAGGGCGGATCTTCCGCTCGCCCGAGTCCGAAGAACGCCACCAGCCCGGCGACGGAGATAAGGATAATCAAAAACAGGGTCACCGACCGCTCGCGGACGGCCAGCGCGGAGAGATTAAAACGCCCGGCGCTCATGGCTGGCTCCCGGCGGCATTATGCTCGCGTCGTTCCGCCAGACGCACCGCCTCGCCCTGGTGCAGAAGATGGGCGCCCAGGGCGACGATCGGCTCGCCGGGCTTCAGCGGGCCGGTCACCCGCGCGGTTTCATCATCCAGGCCGAGCACGGTCACCGGTTGCCAGGAGACGGTGGCCGGACGAGAGGCAATGCGCCAGACGCCAGGGCCGTTACCCGGATCGTAGACCGACGCCAGGGGCACCGCCAGCACCTGGCCTGGCGCCTGGTCGTTGCCGATGCGCAGGGTCACGGTAGACCCCAGCGGGGCATTCGCCAGCGCGCCGTTAAGCACATAGCGCGCTTCAAAGGTGCGGGTGGTGGCGTCAGCCGCGTCCGAAAGCAGGCGCAGGGTCGCCGTGACCGGCTGAGATTCGCTGCCATAGCGTTTCGCCAGCGCCTCGCTGCCGACCGCCGGGCGCAGCGTCTCCGGCAGTTGCACCCGCGCTTCGCGCTGCCCCGCCCGCGCCCGGCGGATCACCACCTGCCCGGCGCTGACCACCTGCCCCGGCTCAGCGAGGGTTTCCACCACCACGCCGTCAGCATCCGCCAGCAGTCCGGCATAGCCGGTGGCGTTTTGCGCCACATTGGCCTGCGCCTGGGCCGCGCTGAGGTCGGCTCTCGCCGCCTCTGCTGCCGCGTTAATCTGGTCGAATTCCGCGGCAGAGATGGCGCCGCTCGCCACCAGGCCGCGATAGCGGGCCAGATCGTTGGCCGCCTTTTTGGCTCGCGCCCGCGCGGCATCTACGGCCCGCTGTTGGGACTGCGCCTGCAAGGCTAGATCAGCCGGATCCAGGCGCAGCAGCAGCTGACCGCGCTTGACGCTCTGCCCGGTTTCCACCCGCCGTTCAAGCACTTTTCCCGCCACCCTGAAGCCGAGGTCGCTTTGGGTTCGGGCCACTACCACGCCGGTAAAGGCCCGCGAGCCGGCCTCCGCGCGCTCGACGGTCGCCACCCGGACCAGCGGCGGCCGGATGCGGGGGTCGTCATGATCGGCAGGTTCGCCGCAGCCCGCGAGGGCCAGCGGCAGGAGGCAGACGGCAAGATGGACGGCGTTGAGCCTGAGCATGGGTCACCTTAATGAAAAGACCGGATGGTGACCGCATTCTCAGACCAGTGACCAATAAAGTCAATAGTCACTAATCAGGGGGAGAGACTTCTCAGGATCAGGGAGGCAAGCAGCACCGCCGCGGTGGGCGCGGTGTCGAGATTGTATTGCAACTGCACCGGATTGATGAAAGGACACATCACCATATAGACCGCCAGGGTCGCTTCATCCAGCGGGGTTTTGCGCTCGAACTCACCCGCCTGGCGGCCTTCGACAAGAATTTGACCAATCAGCTGCTGCAGATGACCGGCATACTGTTCCGTTGAAGGCCATTTATCGCGCGCCCCGACGGCGGCGATGTCGTACAGTTTGCGATCCTCGAAAAACAGTTCACTGCCGGCCTCGGTCAGCGCCCGGAACAGGCGGCGCAGTTTCTCGCTGGCGGACGGCGCATCGGCGATGGCCGCGCTGACGGCCACCATGATCTTCTCCAGCCGGCTGGCGCAAATCGCCTCGCCAATCGCCTGCTTGGAGTCAAAGAATTTATAGATATAGGCTTTGGAAAAGCCTATCGCTTTGGCGAGATCGGTGACCGTCGTTTTCTCATAGCCATAGCGACTAAAGTGCGCCATGGCCGCGTCAAGAATCTGGTCCCGAACGCTGTGGTCATGGGGACCACGGCTTGCAGGGGTGGGGGTATTTTTCGTCATCCGTTTAGCTTAATGCGATCGCTATCGTTTGACAACGAGTGACGTTATTATGATTTGGTCACAATAACGCCCCGCTCTGTGATCCTCTTGCCGCGTTACGCCTCACCCGCCTCTTGGTTTATCGCGCCGGCGGACAGACAACCCAGGCCTTGCAGCGTCTGATACACCGCGCTGTCGAGCGGGGTATGCGGTTCCGCGCCTAAAAAATCAACCAGTTTATCGTTGCGCAGGCGTACCGGCAGACGCCAGAGATAGTGCATCTCGACCATTTCGCGCAGGGTGGCGTTGAAGGGCGCCGCCAGCTTCACCAGCCACCAGGGAAAGGACTTCGCTACCGCCCTGCCGCCATAGCGGGCGACCACCCGCTGGATCGCCTGACTCATTTCGCTGCCGTCCGGGTCCCAGTGGCCCTGCATATGAAAGCGGGCGAACGGCTCAAGCTCATGCCTGCGGGCGAGCAGCGCGGCGATGGTGGCGGCGACGTCGGGCAGCCAGGCCCACTGATGCCCCACGCCGATCGCCCCCGGGTAGCTAATGATGCGGGGAAGCTGACCAGGCTTGACCAGCCCCTGCGAAAACCAGTTATTTCCGGCGCGTGGACCAAAAAAATCGCCCGCCCGAACAATCAACGCCCGGCCGCCGCGCTGCACGTAATCCTTCAGCGCCAGCTCCATCGCCACCCGGATGGCGCCTTTGCGGGTCACCGGCTGTTGTGCGGCCTCTTCAGCAATCAGCGGAAAGGAATCCGGTCCATAGTTGTAGACCGTGCCGGGCAGGACTACAAGCGCCCGCTGCCGTTCGGCAGCCTGCAGGGTGTTGCGCAGCATAGGCAGTACCTGTTGCCGCCAGTGCCGGTAGCCCGGCGGATTCACCGCATGGACGATGACGTCGCAACCGGCAGCCGCCGCCGCGACCTGGCCGCCATCCAGCGCGTCGCCGGCTATCCACTGTATGCCATCTTCGGGATCACGTATCTGGGCGCCGCGCTTCAGCGACCGAACCGACCGGTTGCCTGCCCCGAGCCGGCGCGCGACTGCCCCGCCGATGCACCCGCTTGCTCCCAGAATAAGTACCTTGCCGCTGCTGTTCATCCTCTTTCCCCGTTCGCTAATGGATGCTTGACAGCCTACCTGCGGCTCATATCAAATGAAATTGCATACCATCGTCGAGCGGCTATACATATTTGTATGAATACCTCTATTCCCTGGGAGTGGTACCGAACCTTTCTCGCCGTCCTGCAGGAAGGCTCTTTATCGGGCGCATCGCGTACCCTGAACATCACTCAGCCGACGGCGGGGCGCCATATTGCCGGGCTGGAAAACGCCCTCGGCCAGGCCTTATTTACCCGCTCGCAAACCGGCCTGCTGGCGACCGACGCGGCGCTGGCGCTGCGGGTGCACGCCGAGGCGATGGACAATACCGCCCGGGCGCTGGAACGCACCGCGGCTAACTTCAGTCGCGACAGAGCCGAGCTGCGTGGCGTGGTGCGGGTGGCCGCCAGCGAGGTGGTCGGCGCCGAGGTGCTGCCGCCGCTGGTTGCCCGGCTCAGGCAGGCGTGCCCGAATATCGTCATCGAACTGATGCTCTCCAATCGGTTTCAGGATCTGCTTCACCGGGAGGCGGATATTGCGGTGCGGATGGTCGCCCCGCAGCAGGAGCAGCTTATCGCCCGCCGTCTCGGCAGGATCGAGCTTGGGTTACATGCCACCGCCGCCTACCTGACGCGGCAGGGCCTGCCCGCGACCCTCGACGATCTGGCCAGCCACGCGCTAATTGGTTTTGATAGCACCACCCCTCTCGTGCGCCGGGCGCTGCAGGCTTACCCCCGTTTTCAGCGCGAGGCGTTCGCGATGCGGACCGATAGCGACCTCGCCCAGTTGAGCCTGATCCGCGCCGGAGCGGGGATCGGCATCTGCCAGGCGCCTCTTGCGGATGGCATTATTCCCCTGCAGCGAGTGCTGGCGGCCGACTTTTCTCTGTATCTTGATACCTGGCTGGTAATGCATGAGGATCTGCGCCACAGCCCTGCCTGTAAGCGGGTATTTGATTTTCTCGCCCAGGGGTTGCAGGCGTATATTCGTGGCCCACTGGCGAGCTGACCCGCCCCATCGCGCGGGCATTTCATTGCCTGCGGAAATAGTCACTCATTGACACTGTAAATATGGCATTGTATAAAACCCCGCCACAATAATGAGTTTCATTTGCATTACTCCCATTTGCTGGTCATCCACTCGCCTGTTTACAAGGATAGCGTTTAATGAAGAAGGTCCTTTGCGCGTTAGGCTTGATGTTCACCGCCGTCAGTTCCGCGCTGGCAACAACCTACCCCCTGACGATTGAAAACTGCGGCTATCAGGAGACCTTCACCCGGCCGCCGGAGCGCGTGGTCGCGCTGGGGCAAAATACGGTCGAAATTCTGCTGCTGCTCGGGCTGCAAAAGCAGGTGGTCGCCAGCGCCTTCTGGCCGACCAGCGTTTTACCGCAGCTGGCTGAGCAAAACGCGAAGATTAAAACCTTGACGGTGGAAATTCCGAGCCTGGAATCGGTGCTGGCGCAAAATCCTGATTTCGTTCCCGCCCAGTTGCCGCTGCTGCTGGGGCCGGAAAGCAAAGTCGCCAGGCGTGAAGATCTCGCTACCGTCGGCGTAAACAGCTACGTCTCACCGGGGATGTGCGCCACCAAAAAGGCCACCGGCGATATGTACGGCAGCCGGCAAAAGCTGTGGGATATGACCTGGCTGTATCAGGAAATTAGCGATTTCGCCCGCATTTTCAACGTCGAAGATCGTGGTCAGGCGCTGATTGCCGATTTCAAAAAACGTGAAGCCGACCTGCGCCACGAATTTGGTAAAAACAAAAAAGATCTCTCCTTCGTCTTCTGGTTCTCCAGCGCCTCGCCTTCGGCCGATGCCTATGTCGGCGGTAAAAACAGCGCCTCCGGATTTATCGCCAGCGTGCTGGGCGGACATAATGCGATTACCTCCGAAACCGAGTGGCCCACGGTGAGCTGGGAGAGCATTATTGCCGCCAACCCGGATGTGATCGTGGTCGCCAGCCTGGACCGTAACCGCTGGGCGCTGGATAAGGCAGAGGAGAAGATCAAATTCCTCAAAAGCGATCCCGCCGTCAGCCAGCTGGAGGCGGTGAAAAAAGGCCATATCGTGGTCATGGACGGTCAGGCGATGAATCCGACCATCCGCACGCTTTACGGCGCGGAACAGGTGGGCGAGCAGCTGAGAAAAATGGGGCTGAACTGATGAGCGTCGCCGCGATTGAGACGCGCCGCAGCATACTGCTCACCGGCTGGTGTGTACTGGCAGCGATCGTGCTGGCGCTGGTAATCGCTGTGGGCGTCAGCGTCGGCGAGCTGGCCATCCCGCTGCAGAATGTCTTTTACGCTATCAGCAACAGAACCGGCTTAACCGCTGAGCCGCTCAACCGTATCTATGAGAGCGTAATCTGGGATTTCCGCCTCAGCCGCGCGCTGGTCGCCGCCTGCTGCGGCGCAGGCCTCGCTATCTGCGGCGTCGTGCTGCAAAGCCTGCTGAAAAATGCCCTCGCCGAACCCTACGTCCTCGGCGTCTCCGCCGGGGCCTCCACCGGCGCGGTATCGATCGTGGTGCTGGGCCTTGGCGCCGGTGCGATTTCCCTCTCGGCCGGGGCCTTTGCCGGGGCCTTCGCCGCCTTCGCCTTTGTCGCCTTGCTGACTAACGGCGCGCGCGGCGGCAATGAGCGTACGATTCTTGCGGGCGTCGCCGCCTCGCAGTTATTTAACGCCATCACGGCCTATACCATCAGCACCTCCGCCAGCGCGCAGCAGGCGCGCGATGTGATGTTCTGGCTGCTGGGCAGCTTCAGCGGCGTCCGCTGGCCCGAATTCCAGCTGGTCATTGTGGTGGTGCTCGCGGGTCTGGCGGTCTGCCTGTGGTATGCCCGGGCGCTGGACGCGTTCACCTTCGGCGACGATGCCGCCGCCTCGCTGGGGATTGCTGTGCCGCGCGTGCGCCTGATCCTCTTCACCACTGCGGCGCTGATCACCGCCACCATCGTCAGCATGGCCGGCTCAATCGGCTTTGTTGGCCTGGTGGTGCCGCACGTGATGCGTTTCTTCTTTGGCCCGCTGCACCGAACGTTGCTGATCGCCAGCGCGCTGGCAGGGGCGATATTGATGGTACTGGCGGACATTGCGGCGCGCCTGCTGATTGACCCGCAAAGACGGCCCGTTGGGGAAGGAACCGCCCTGGTTGGGGTGCCTTTATTTGCCGGGATTATCTACCGATCAAGGAATAAGGGATGAGTATTTGCGCTGAAAATATCACCTGGAAGGCAGGCAAAAAGGTCATCGTCAATAATGTCTCGCTGCGGGTGCCGCGAGGCGAAACGGTCGGACTGCTGGGGCCCAACGGCTGCGGCAAATCCTCGCTGCTGCGCGTTCTGGCGGGCCTGCGCCGCCCGGATGCAGGTCGCGTCACCCTCGACGGCCAGGATATCGCCCGGATGGCGAAAAAGCAGCTCGCCCGCCGCGTGGCTTTCGTCGAGCAACACGGCATGACCGAGGCCAATATGCGGGTGCGCGACGTCGTGCGCCTGGGACGCATTCCCCACCACTCTCCGTTCTCAAACTGGAGCGCTCAGGATGACGAGGCGATTGCCGCCGCGCTGCAGCGGGTAGCGATGCTGGAGAAAAGCGAACAGGGATGGTTAAGCCTCTCCGGCGGCGAGCGGCAGCGGGTGCATATCGCCCGCGCGCTGGCGCAGAGCCCGAGCGAAATCCTGCTGGATGAGCCGACCAACCATCTGGATATACACCATCAGATGCAGTTAATGCAGTTGATCAGCGAGCTGCCGGTTACCAGCATTGTGGCCATTCACGATCTTAACCATGCCGCGATGTTCTGCGATTCGCTGATCGTGATGCAGCAGGGGCAGATCCTCGCCAGCGGGACGCCGGAGGAGATTTTGTCCGAAGCGCTGCTGTGGGACGTTTTCCGGGTGAAAACCAAAATCGAGATCTCCCCTTACCACGGCAAAAAGCACATTCATTTCATCGTTTAGGTTGGGCGGATATGCCTCTTTTCTCCCTGCGCCCTGCGGCAACCCTCTGGCCTCCGGTGTTACTGGGAAGCCAGTTCGTTTTTAATATTGGCTTTTACGCGGTCGTTCCTTTCCTCGCCCTCTTCCTGCGCGACGACATGCTGCTCTCAGGCGGACTTATCGGCCTGATCCTCGGGCTGCGTACCTTCTCCCAACAGGGCATGTTTATCCTCGGCGGGACGCTGGCCGACCGCTATGGCGCTAAGACGATCATTCTCGCCGGCTGCGTCGTTCGCGTCGCCGGTTTTCTCCTGCTGGCGTGCGGGGCGTCGCTGTGGCCCATTATCCTCGGCGCCTGCCTGACCGGCGTCGGCGGCGCCCTGTTCTCCCCGTCGATAGAGGCCCTGCTGGCGCGGGCCGGTACCCACAGCCAGGCCAACGGGAAACGCAGTCGCGCCGAGTGGTTTGCGCTGTTTGCGGTATGCGGTGAACTGGGAGCGGTGATCGGCCCGGTGGCCGGAGGCGTGCTGAGCGGGATCGGCTTTCGGCATATCGCCCTCGCCGGCGCGGGAATATTTCTTCTGGCGCTGGCGGTGCTCTTTTTCTGTCTGCCCGCCGACGGGCACACGACAACAACGCGCAGACGAGTCCCATGGTGGACCCCTTTGCGCCAGCCGCGCTTTGTCGCGTTTATTCTCGCCTACAGCTCATGGCTGTTGAGCTACAACCAACTGTACCTCGCCCTGCCGGTGGAGATCCAACGTTCCGGCGGCCGCGAGCAGGATCTGGCGCCGCTCTTTATGCTGGCCTCGCTGTTGATTATCACCCTCCAGCTCCCTCTCGCCCGCTTCGCCCGGCGAATGGGCGCCGTGCGCATCCTGCCGGTGGGCTTTCTGCTGCTGTCGGCTTCCTTTGCCAGCGTGGCGTTATTCGCCGCCGCCCCACCCGCCGAAGGTTGGCTGCGGTTAATGCCGGCGGCTGGTTTTGTCACGCTGCTCACCCTCGGCCAGATGCTGTTAGTGCCCGCAGCCAAGGATCTGATCCCGCTGTTCGCCGAGGAGTCGACGCTGGGCGCCCACTACGGAGCGCTCGCCACCGCAGGAGGGTGCGCGGTGTTAGCCGGGAATTTACTGCTCGGTCATTTACTTGACCAGGCGCTCATTCCCTCGCCGCAGGCGGTTTATCCCTGGCTTCTGCTGGCGCTGTTTCCGCTGTGCAGCGCCGTCGCCCTGCGGGCGATCTGTCGCCCGCTGGCGGCAACATGACGCAGAGCGGGTAACAGCCCGCTCTGGAAGTGAACCGACGATAAAGTACACCGCCTGGGGAAGATAACGGGCGCGCCCCGCCTTACTTTGCCGCCAGCTCGCGACGAATAATCTCGGCGCCGGCGCTCAGGGCGTGCAGTTTGCCGGTCGCGACATGGCGCGGCAGCGGCGCCATACCGCAGTTGGTGGACGGGTAGAGTTTGTCGGCATCGACGAACGCCAGCGCCTTGCGCAGGGTTCCAGCCACCTCTTCCGGGGTTTCGATCGCATGGCTGGCGACATCGATCGCCCCGACCATCACCTTTTTACCGCGGATCAACTCCAGCAGATCCATCGGCACGCGCGAGTTGTGGCACTCGAGAGAGATAATATCAAGGGACGATTTCTGCAGCTGCGGGAAAGCCTCTTCATATTGTCGCCACTCGGAGCCCAGCGTCTTTTTCCAGTCGGTATTGGCCTTGATGCCATAGCCGTAGCAGATATGCACCGCTGTCTCACACTTCAGCCCTTCGGTGGCTCGTTCTAAGGCGGCGATCCCCCAGTCGTTGACCTCATCGAAGAAGACGTTAAAGGCCGGCTCATCGAACTGAATAATATCAACCCCCGCAGCCTCTAACTCTTTCGCTTCCTGATTGAGGATTTTAGCAAATTCCCAGGCCAGCTTTTCCCGGCTTTTATAGTGGTTGTCATACAGCGTGTCGATCATGGTCATCGGGCCCGGAAGCGCCCATTTGATCGGCTGACTGGTGAGCTGCCGCAGATAGCGAGCGTCCTCCACGAAGACCGGTTTCTGGCGCTCCACGGCGCCCACCACCGTTGGAACACTGGCCTCATAGCGGTTACGAATTTTCACGATCTCGCGTTTGGCAAAATCAACCCCGCTGAGGTGCTCGATGAAGGTGGTGACAAAGTGCTGCCGCGTTTGCTCGCCGTCGCTGACAATATCGATCCCGGCCCGCAGCTGGTCGTCGAGGGATAACCGCAAGGCGTCGCGCTTGCCGGCCAGTAATTCTTCGCTGGACAGTTTCCAGGGCGACCACAGGGTCTCTGGCTGCGCCAGCCAGGAAGGTTTCGGTAAACTGCCGGCGGTCGATGTCGGAAGCCATGTTTTCATAGTCATTAGCCTTTTATATGGGTTTAGCAAAGCGCGAAATTAGCAGACCATTGCTCAAGCAACGTCTTGTGCGGGTTGATAAAATGTTGTTGTGTAAATTTCCCCTGCTCAATCGCCAACAGGCTGCGCTCTTCCCGGTCATAGACGATTTTTGTTAATGAATGATCCAGGTGGCTGAGATTGGGCTGATAGTATTGCCCCGCCGGGGAGTTGGCATTGTAGATCTCCGGGCGATATATTTTCTGAAACGTCTCCATCGTGCTGATGGTGGCGATCAGTTCCAGGCTGGTGTAATCGCTGAGCAGATCGCCGGTAAAATAAAAGGCCAACGGCGCGACGCTGTTTTTTGGCATAAAATAGCGTACCTGCAGACCCATTTTGCTGAAATAGCGCTCGGTCAGCGAGACGCCTTCCTGAGCATATTCAATGCCGAGGACCGGATGTTCGTTACCGGTGCGATGGTAAACATCTTTACTGGAGACGCTCAGGCAAATCACCGGCGCCTTGCTGAAGTTGGCGCGCCAGGCGCTGGATTGCACAAAATCCTTAAAGATATTGCCGTGCAGCTCGCCAAAGTTTTCCGGTACGCTGAAGCGACTCTGGTCCTTATTATGTTCCAGCAGCAGTACGCTAAAATCGTAATCCCGCACATAGGAGGAGAAGTTATTGCCGACGATACCGGCATGACGCTCCCCGCTCTTTTTATCGACAATATGCGTTTGCAGGATCTCAATCACCGGGAAGCTGGCGCTATCCTGAGCAATATTCATCTCGACAGAAATAATATCCAGTTCCACCGCATAGCGATCGTTATGGGGATTATCCCAGTGGGCCAGGCTATTAAAACGGTTATTCATCATGATTAACGTATTGCGCAGATTTTCCTCACGGTTCACCCCTCTGGCTAAATTAGCGAAGTTGGTGGTAATACGCGTATTTTCCGCAGGGTTATAATTTTCATCAAACCGGGTGCGCTTAATCGTATAGGTAAATTTATTATTCATGGCGATTGTCCATCCTGATGGCGGGCATAAAGCGAACCCGGCGGAATACTCTCCACCAGCCTGGCGACGCGGAGTCAGGCCGGGCGCGCTTCAACCGGTAAATGTTGTTGATTCGTTAATGAACCTATTTTGGCCAGAGTCAGCGCTGGAGGGAAAGCGACTTAAATTCAATGCAACATGAGCCATCCTCATGTTGCTCCAGGCGGTGGCCGATGGCCGACGCAGGCCGACAATATTAGTCAATAAACGTTTGTTCAATGGATGTCGGCGGGGTACACTCTTTAACCACTATAAGATGGGCTTTTACCTGCCCGCCGTACCCGTTTAGCTGGAGCTTTTGTCGTACAGAATGATTGTTGATATCAGTATTATGTCGATGTGCATGGCCGTACTGCTGATTATGAGCGTACTGCTGAATTAAGAGGCTCCCGAACGCAATGACACTCGCTCTCATCTGACCTCCACATTCGCGAGGAAAAAAGAAGATTCAGAGGATTCGCGCCGCCTGGGATTGTTCCGCCTGCCGGCACCCTCTACTCTTTTGGGACTTGCTTATTGAGGAATCCCGGATGAAAAAAGCTCTGCTTGCCCTGTTCGCTACCGCCACCGTTACCGCCGCCAGCGCCTTTGCGGCTGATAAAACCGACGTCCCGGCGCCTGTCGTCGATAACGGAGTCCGCCCGCCGATGGAGAGGGATCGTGGCCCCCTGCCGCCGTTCCCGCCGCAGCTTCCGCCGCACAGACCGGTGCTGTTTTCAGCCACGGTAGCAACCGATACGCCAGCGGAAACCATTAACAAACTGACCGCGCTGATCCCCGCCGGCCAGGCGAAACACTACGAAGTGCACGTTGAGGTGGTGCCGGTTGGCGAGGGAACCGACAGACAATAGTCCAAAGGAGATCTACGCTGTCATCTGTCAGCAATAAAAAAGCTGCCGCATATCGCGGCAGCTTTTATGTATTTATTTACAGCTGAGCAGCTGAAAATTAGCTACGCACTTTCCGGTAGATAAACAGTACCACCAGCGCACCGATAACCGCTACCACGAAGCTGCCGAAATTAAACCCATCGACCTTGCCAAAACCAAACAGGGTACTGATCCAGCCGCCGACCACGGCGCCGATGATCCCCAAAATAACGGTCACGATAAATCCGCCGCCATCTTTTCCCGGCATAATCCACTTGGCTAAAATACCGGCAATAAGTCCAAAAATGATCCAGGAAAGAATACCCATGGTTAACCGTCCTCTTGTTACCTTTAAGCATTTAGTATTGAAAAGAGTAGCATAAATAACGAGAGTGGATCGGTAATAATA
>OKVZ01000349.1_pt1 | contig 15938 bp, 10 predicted proteins | sample 1606851 | NCBI WGS metagenome assembly OKVZ01 (sample SAMN03281010, study PRJEB24777) | human gut metagenome | isolation source: fecal sample PR157 from 1 month old male Malay infant, caesarean delivered... | reverse complement strand
ATTATATTTTGAAAAGGTGAGGAAATGTACTAAACTGCAGGTGTTAAATCCATTTAAATCGCTAAAGGGGGAGATGAACAACTAGGGGAAGCTAATGATCTTGGTATTTATCGTTTATTTTAAAGAAAAGAGGGACGATCAGATGAAAAAGAAAATTGTTGAGGATTTTAATCGGAAAAGTCAGCATAAAAAATGGACAAAACGCAAGATGCTTAATTTAGCAATATCAAGTGGTTTATTATTTACGTCATTAGCAATCCCTGTAAGTATAGCTGTTACCTCTGGCACAATCAGTGCATCAGCAGCGGTCTTGGATATCGAACTATTATCAAATGTTACGTCAAATAATGACAGTGGCACTTCAACGAGTAATCGTTGGACAGCCGCAAACCAAAATCAACCAGTTAATTTCACGGTTTCTGGTGGCGCTTTAGCAGATGCTTCCGCTGTGTTTAGTGGACAAAAACAAGCGGTGTTAGTGGTTCCTCCTGAGTTAAGAGGAAATGTAGCTGCAGCAGGCAGCGCAGCAATCAATACCAATGTCACGATTGATCTTTCAAAAGTTACTTTTTTGACCGCCGTTTTGAATGCAGCCAATGATTTAACCAATGTCATTACTCAAATTACCAGTGGAGCGTTAGGGAATTTAACTGGTGTTGATATTGATCTGACGGAAGTGAATCGTCAGTTGGAATTAGTGAATAACATTGAAAACTTAGGTGCTGCTTCATTTACAGCTCCGGAAACGTTAGCAGCTGACGGCTCATACATTAGCGCACCAATTAGTGATGGTTTAGGGTTAGTTTTAGCCCAAAATGTTTCAAACATCTTACAAGATTTGAATGCGGCAGTTCAAGCTTTGGAGGCAAAAGGAACCAGTATCCCAAGTAATCTTGTCGCCACAGCCATAAATGCAGCCTTGCTTCCTGTCAAAGGCACGGTAAACGTGGCTGTTTCAGGTGCTTTGCCTTTATTAGCGGTTGGTGGTTCAGGTGTGAATGAGTTAGTGGATGCTTCTTTACTAGGCGCAACTACGGTTACTTTACCAACTACCGTTTCAACACCTCAAAATTTATCCAATAATTTAGATGCTCGTTTTGTAGGAACAGTCGTTCAAACAGATCTTTTAGACGTTAATTTATTAGCAACAGCAGACGGTGTATCCAACATTTATTTTGCTGCAGGTACTACTAGTGAAGTAACCGCACCTACCGTAACAGGAGTAACAGGCAATTCAACGGCAGGTTACGAAGTTAAAGGAACTGCCGATGCCAATGCCACGGTTGAAATCCGAAATGCAGGAGGTGCCGTGATAGGTACAGGTACTGCTGATGGGACAGGGGCATTTACAGTTACCATTCCCGCAGGTGAAGCAGGTGCGAATGAAACGTTAACCGCCGTAGCGAAAAACGCCAGCGGTACAGAAAGTACGCCAACAACGTTCCAAACGCCAGCGGATCCTAATACGCCCGTGGCGACGCCAATTGTTGAGACTGTAACAGGTAGTACAACAAAAGGCTATGAGGTCAAAGGGACTGCTGAAGTTGGCACCACCATTGAGGTTCGCGATGCAGCTGGCACGGTCCTTGGTACTGCAACAACTGGAACTGACGGAAAATATACAGTGACTTTAGATTCAGGAACAGCAACAGCAAATCAAACGCTGAGCGTTGTAGCGAAAAACGCTAGTGGCACGGAAAGTCAACCAGTAACGGCGACAACACCAGCTGATGTCACTGCACCAACAGTTGATAACATCACAGGCAACTCTGGTTCGGGTTATGAAATTACAGGAACAGCAGACCCTAACACAACAATCGAAGTTCGTGATCCATCTGGGGCAGTCATTGGTACAGGTACCTCTGATGCGAATGGTGATTTTACTGTAACGCTACCAACGGGAACGACCAATCCTGGGGATACGTTAACAGTGATTGGAAAGGATAACGCGGGAAATGAAAGTCAACCGACTGAAGTCCTTGTTCCTGCTGATGCCACGGTTACAGCACCAACTGTAACAGGAGTAACAGGTAATTCAGTTGCTGGTTATCAGGTGACAGGCACCGCTGATCCGAATGCTACCATCGAAATTCGTGATGCAGATGGGAACGTGATTGCAACAGGGACTGCCGATGGGACTGGTTCCTTTGCTGTGAACCTTCCAGCTGGGACGGCAAATGCGAATGAAACATTGACAGCGTTAGCCAAAGATCCTGCTGGCAATACAAGTACACCGACAACCTTCCAAACACCAGCAGATGAAGTAGTGGCACCGCCAAGTGTCGACAAAGTTACTGGGAATACAACACAAGGATATCAAGTGACAGGTACCGCTGAACTTGGCACCACCATTGAAGTTCGTGCAACAGACGGAACAGTTTTAGGCACCGCAACAACTGGACCGACTGGCCAATATACTGTGACGTTAGCTTCAGGAAAAGCAACAGCTAAACAAACAGTGAATGTAGTTGCTAAAAATGATACTGGACTTGAGAGTCAACCAACTACAGCTATGACACCCGCTGATGTTACCACACCAACAATTGGTGACATTACTGGAGATTCAACAACTGGTTATGAAATCACTGGGACGGCGGACCCTAATACCACCATTGAAGTACGGAACCCAGATGGAACAATTATTGGTACAACGACAACGGATGATCAAGGAAACTTTACTGTGGACCTTCCAGCGGGAGCCGCTAATCCTGGTGATACATTAACAGTTGTTGGAAAAGACGGTGACGGCAATGAAAGTCAACCAACGGAAGTGACGGTCCCTGAAGATGCAACCGTAGCAGCACCAACTGTGACGACTGTTACAGGAACAACTGCCACTGGGTATCAAGTAACCGGCACGGCAGAGCCAAATGTCACCATTGAGATTCACAATGAAGCAGGTTTAGTTATTGCTACGGGAACGACTGATGGTGCTGGCGCCTTTACAATCACTCTTCCGACGGGCACAGCAACAGCTAACGAAGCCTTAACTGCCATTGCGAAAGATGCTGCTGGGAAAGAAAGTAATCCGACTGCTTTCAAAACACCTGCTGATCCAGATGCACCAGTCACGACACCTACTGTTGACAAAATCACTGGTAGCACGACAAAAGGGTATCAAGTAGTAGGAGCAGCAGAAGTTGGTACAACAGTTGAGGTGCGTGATGCCGATGGCACAGTCCTTGGCATGGCAACTACTGGAACTGATGGCAAATACACAGTGACTTTAGAGCCAGGGAAGGCCTCAGCTAACGAAACAATAACTGTCGTAGCGAAAAATGCAACAGGAAAAGAAAGTCAGCCAGCTACAGCAACTACACCAGCCGACTTAGCCACACCAACCATTGATTCTATTACCGGAAATTCTGGTAAAGGTTACGAAATCACTGGAACGGCGGAGCCCAAAACCACTATTGATGTCCGTGACGCAGACGGAACCATCATTGCTGCTACCACTGCTAACGAAACCGGCCAATATACGGTGACTCTACCAGCTGGCGTAGTGACACCAGGAGAAACGATTACGATTATTAGCAAAGATGGCGCTGGCAATGAAAGTCAACCAGCTACAGCCGTTATTCCAGCGGATGTTGTTTTAGCGGCGCCAACTATTACGAAGGTTGAAGGAAACAAAGCCAATGGCTATACAGTCACTGGAACTGCTGATCCAAATGTCACGGTTCAATTTTACAATAGCAGTGAACAATTATTGGCAAGTGGCAATACAACTACTGGAGGCACCTTCTCCGTTCATATTGCAGCAGGGTTAGCAACAGAAAAAGAAACGTTAACCGCACTAACCACAGATACACAAGGAAATGTGAGTCCTAAAACCACATTTATGACGCCAGCCGATATTACGGGAGAACCAGAAATTAAAATTGCGGCACCAACTGTTTCTTCAGTTTTAGGAACGTCTAAAGCCGGCTACCTCATCAAAGGAACAGCTGAACCAAACCGAATCATTCAAATTAGCAACCGACTATTAAGAAGTGTGATTGCTGTAGGTGCCACCGATGCTGAAGGCAACTTCGCTATCCAATTAACAGCGGGACAAGCGACTGCTCAACAAAGTTTACTTGCGACAGCTACCGATGGCGCAGGACATTACAGTACGGCTACAACCTTCATGACACCAGCCGACCCAACGAATCCTGGAGGAGGCAATGGTAACACTGGCGGAAATAACGGCAATACAGGAAACAATGGCGCAACTGGCGGGAATAATGGGAATGGTTCAAACACAGGTTCAAATCCAAATGGAGGTTCTGGTTTAGGCACAACAGGTTCTGGCTTAGGTTCACTAGGCAATGGCCTCGGTACAAATGGTAGTGGCTACCACCCTAAACTAAGCACCATCAGTTATGGCACTGGAAATCACGGGAAAACAGGCTTCTTACCTAGCACAGGTGAAAAAGAGTCTTCAGCCGTGACAACAAGTTTGTTTGGCGCCTTTGTCGCACTCCTTGCGAGCATGGGAATCATCAAACGCAAACGTAAAAACTAGCTCTCTCCTTTAATTCCTATAGATGAGAAAACGTATTGTTGAGAATTCCCCACTCAATGATACGTTTTCTCATTCCATTTAATGAAGAAAAATTGCCAAATAGAATAAAATGTGCTATTCTATTTTCAGAAAATCGAAGGAACAAGCAGTGAAAGTGCTAAATCCAACCTGAATTTTTTAATGCAGGAGGAGTGGGCGCTTTTTTTGTTGTTATGAAGAAAGGAAGCTAATTATGCAATCAGCTACAATGGAATTTGATACAATTGCGGCGATTTCTACGCCGCCAGGTGAAGGTGCGATTAGTATTGTTCGTTTAAGTGGCGAGCAAGCAGTTGCTATTGCAAACAAAGTTTATCGGTCAGGCACTAAAGATTTAGCTAAAGTCCCCACGCACACGATTCATTATGGTCATATTGTTGATCCGCAAAACGATCAATTGATTGATGAAGTCATGCTTTCTGTGATGCGGGCACCGAAAACATTTACACGAGAAGACGTGGTAGAAATTAACTGTCATGGCGGCATTGTCGTGGTGAACCAACTACTGCAATTACTGTTACGTGAAGGCGCACGAATGGCCGAACCTGGGGAATTTACAAAACGTGCTTTTCTAAATGGCCGAATGGATCTTTCACAAGCAGAAGCAGTGATGGACTTAATCCGTGCTAAAACGGATAAAGCGATGAATGTTGCATTGAACCAATTGGATGGTAACTTGTCGGCGTTAATTCGTTCATTAAGACAAGAAATTTTAAATACTTTAGCACAAGTAGAAGTTAATATCGATTATCCAGAGTATGATGATGTCGAAGAATTAACCACGAAATTACTTTTAGAAAAAGCCGAATTTGTGAAAGCGCAGATTCAACAATTATTAACGACCGCTAAACAAGGAAAAATTTTGCGAGAAGGCCTAAGTACAGCAATTATTGGCCGACCAAATGTCGGGAAATCCAGTTTGTTAAACCATCTGTTACGAGAAGAAAAAGCCATCGTTACAGATATTGCTGGAACGACACGTGATGTCATTGAAGAATACGTTAACGTTCGCGGCGTTCCTTTAAAATTAATTGATACAGCTGGGATTCGCGAAACAGAAGACATTGTGGAACGAATTGGTGTCGAACGTAGCCGCAAAGCGTTAGCAGATTCGGATTTAATTTTGTTAGTCTTAAATCAAAGCGAAGAATTGACAGAGGAAGATCGTCAACTGTTGGAAGCAACGAAAGGCTTAAAACGCGTTATTCTTTTAAATAAAATGGACTTACCGACAAAACTGGATCCTAACGAATTACAAGAATTAGTCCCTGCAGAAGAAATTTTATCCGTTTCGGTGTTGTCAAACACAGGCTTAGACCAGTTAGAAGCGAAAATTGCTGATCTTTTCTTTGGCGGCCAAACAGGCGAAAAAGATGCTACCTATATTTCTAATACACGTCATATTGCTTTGCTGGATCAAGCAGCGCTTTCGTTACAAGAAGTGATTAACGGCATCGAAGCAGGTATGCCAGTCGATTTAGTTCAAATTGATATGACCCGTTGTTGGGATTATTTAGGGGAAATCGTCGGCGATAGTGTCCAAGATGAATTAATTACACAGTTATTTAGTCAATTTTGTTTAGGAAAATAAGACAAGAGAGGAATTTTTTATGAATCAATATCAAGCAGAATCATATGATGTTATTGTCGTCGGTGCTGGACATGCTGGCTCTGAAGCAGCCTTAGCAGCCGCACGAATGGGCGTTAAAACGTTACTTTTAACAATTAATTTAGATATGGTTGCTTTTATGCCATGTAACCCTTCTGTTGGTGGACCTGCCAAAGGAGTCGTTGTCCGAGAAATCGATGCATTAGGCGGTGAAATGGGTAAAAACATTGATAAAACCTACATCCAAATGCGGATGCTAAATACTGGTAAAGGTCCAGCAGTGCGTGCGTTGCGCGCGCAAGCTGACAAACATGCCTATGCGACAGAAATGAAACATACCATTGAAAAAGAAGAAAATTTAACCCTTCGTCAAGGGATTGTTGAAGAATTAATCGTGGAAGATGGCGTTTGTCGTGGTGTTGTAACTTCAACAGGTGCCGCATACCGTAGTCAAGCAGTGGTGATTACTGCCGGTACTGCCTTGCGTGGCGAAATTATTATTGGTGAATTAAAATATTCATCAGGACCAAACAATTCGCAACCTTCCGTTGGTTTAGCCAATCATTTAAAAGAATTAGGTTTAGAAATCGATCGCTTTAAAACAGGAACGCCGCCGCGAGTAAAATCAAGTACGATTGATTATTCTGTGACAGAGGAACAACCAGGCGATAAAGAACCCAACCACTTTAGTTACAGCACGCCAGATAGTGCCTACAATCAAAACCAAGAACCTTGTTGGTTAACTTATACGAATGAAACAACGCATGAAATTATTCAAAAAAATCTACACCGCGCCCCAATGTTTACTGGGATTGTTGAAGGTGTGGGCGCTCGGTATTGTCCATCCATCGAGGACAAAATTGTTCGTTTTGCAGACAAACCAAGACACCAATTGTTCTTGGAACCAGAAGGGTTGAATACCGAAGAAGTTTACGTCCAAGGCTTATCTACTTCTTTACCAGAAGATGTCCAAACAGAAATGCTTCATTCTATTGAAGGATTAGAAAAAGTAGAAATGATGCGTACAGGTTACGCCATTGAATACGATGTGGTAGTCCCTCACCAATTACGCCCAACATTAGAAACAAAGGTCATTGAGAATCTTTATACAGCAGGTCAAACGAACGGAACTAGTGGCTACGAAGAAGCTGCTGGTCAAGGCTTGATGGCAGGAATTAATGCTGCATTGAAAATTCAAGGCAAAGAGCCTCTTGTTTTAAAACGTAGTGATGGCTATATTGGCGTCATGATTGACGATTTAGTTACAAAAGGCACTAACGAACCTTATCGCTTATTAACGTCACGTGCGGAGTATCGTTTGATTTTACGACATGACAATGCGGACTTACGTTTAACAGAAATGGGTCATGAAATTGGCTTAGTCAAAGAAGAACAATATGCCGCCTATCTAGTCAAAAAAGCGGCTGTTGAAGCGGAAATTGCCCGCTTAGGCAAACATCGGATTAAACCAACCAAAGAAGTGCAAGCATTTTTGGAAACCAAAGGCGCTGCTGGCTTAAAAGATGGTATTTTAGCTAGAGATTTTCTGAAACGCCCAGAAATCAGTTATCAAGAAGTCGCTCAATTTATTCCCGCACCTGAAGAGGCGCTCGATCCGAAAGTGATTGAACAAGTAGAAATTCAAATCAAGTACGAAGGCTACATTAAAAAAGCCATGGAAAAAGTTGAGAAACTAAAACGCATGGAAGCAAAACGCATTCCAGAAAACATTGATTACCAAGCGATTAACGGCTTGGCTACAGAAGCAAAACAAAAACTACAAAAAATCCAACCAGAAACGATTGCCCAAGCAAGCCGTATCAGCGGTGTGAACCCCGCTGACATTAGCATTTTGATGGTCTACATCGAACAAGGAAAAATCGCGAAAGTGCAAGGATAATAAAAATTTGAAGCAGTTGCTTCTTCACGGATGATTGATTGTGAAGAAGCAACTGCTTTTTTGTTTTGAATTAGTCTACTTTTTTTTCTAAACTGCAAAAAAAGACTGTCTTAAATAATTTCACAAACTGACCTATACTGAAAGCGCAAACAAATGATAGGAGTGGAACAAATGACAGATTGGTTAGGAATTAAAGGAAAAGTAGTGATTGTTACAGGAGGCTCATCTGGTATTGGTCGCAGCATTGTTGAAAGCTTGTTAGCGCAAGAGGTCTATGTCGCTAATTTTGATATTTCAGCATCAGAAACGCAACATGAGCATTTACTCTTTGTGAAAGTCGATGTAACTTCTCGAGCAGAAGTAGAAGCGGGTGTCGCTCAAGTGGTGGAAAAATTTGGAACCGTAGATGGCCTAGTAAATAACGCCGGAATCAATATTCCTCGTCTATTGGTGGATAAAAATCATCCTCATGGGCCTTATGAATTATCGGATGAGGTATTCGACAAAATTGTAGCCATCAATCAAAAAGGGCTCTACCTAATGAGCCAAGCAGTGGGCCGGATTCTTGTACAAAAACAAGCAGGTGTCATTATTAATATGTCTTCAGAAGCTGGATTAGAAGGCTCCGAAGGGCAAAGCGCCTACGCTGCAACGAAAGCAGCAGTCAGCAGTTATACACGTTCATGGGCTAAAGAGTTAGGAAAATCAAACGTCCGTGTCGTGGGGATTGCGCCAGGCATTATGGAAGAAACGGGCTTGCGCACTTTAGCATACGAAGAAGCATTGGCTTATACACGAAACATTTCTGTGGAGCAATTGCGAGCAGGTTATTCAAAAACAAGTACGATTCCATTAGGTCGTAGCGGAAAACTCCATGAAGTCGCTGACTTAGTATGCTATTATTTATCAGACCGTTCAAGCTATATTACAGGCATCACCACAAACGTAGCTGGAGGTAAAACAAGAGGATAGAGGTGGGAAAACTAAATGACGCTAGTAAATAGATGGTACCAAGTAATAAAATTACTAGTTGATCACAAAGGAATGAGCTTACAGGAATTGCAAGAGAAATTAGCCGCAAGTCCTCAAACAGTTCGTAAAAACATTGATACATTGAATGATGAATTAATCGGTATCGCCCAAATTATTCAGAAGGAAAATCTCTTTCAGTTAGAAATCAATAACTTTGAAGGTTTTGAAGAGGTTTTGTCTGGACGGCTAAAAAGGGAATCTGATTTTAATTCTTCAAGCAAGCGTGTTTCCTACATTATCAAACGATTAATAGAAGAAGATCAATTTATTTCAACTTATGATTTATCCGAAGAACTCGCCGTTAGTCGCGGCACAGTTAATAAAGACATTAAGCGCATGAAAGAGCTGATTGCTCCTTGGCAGGTTGCGGTTGTAGGTACGCCAAACCGTGGCATTCATTTAGAAGGAAAAGAGTTTGATTTACGCTTACTTCATGTGAATTACGTCCAAGAATATTTTGAAGAACAGTTTCTTCATGAAACTACCAAACAAATGATACAAAAAATAATCAAAGAAACAAGACTAGCAAAACAAGATAGTTTTCTTTTACGAAGAGTGGTTTCAATTGTTTTGCAGCGTGTTTTAGCTGGAAAACTCATTACGGAACTACCACTAGAATATGTTGATTATGTTCGTCATAACGAGCAGATTGAAGAACTGATGTATCACTTGGAAATAACCTATAATGTAACGTTAAGCCAATGGGAACGTTCCTTTATCAGCTTTCCTTTTAACATCAACACAAACCATATTCGTAATTCTTTATTGGCTGATGAAGGACTCTTAGCTGACTATTTTCAAAAAATGATGAAAAAAATTCATCATTCAGTTGTTGTTGAATTTGATGAGGACTTCTTGTTTTCAGAAATGAAAGATCATTTAAGAAACGTGATGAATCGACTCGTTTTTCATGTGGAGTGTCACGATTTATTTTACGGAGAAATTGAACGACAATATCCTTTGGCCTATGAATTAGCCAAGATTGGCTTGCAAGAATTGGGCCGTTTGTTAAATCGTTGTGTGCCGACGGTTGAATTTGGGTATCTCGCTTTGTATTTTGAACTAGCATTGAGAGGGAACTATGAAGCGGGAGCCAAAAAAGAAATCGCTGTAATCTGCAGTACAGGTCATGGAACGGCCTTGATCATTCAGCGGCAATTGGAAAAAGTTTTGGGTCCAGACGTCCAGATTGCCCATTTTTCTGAAGAAGAGGCAGAGAGAAGAGAATTGAATCAATATTTTGCTATTTTTACAACCATTCCCTTAAAAAATATTCGACCACAAACACCGATGATCCATTTAACTAATTTATTTAACGATACTTGGCTCAGAAATGAGTGGCAGAGAGCAAAAGAAATTCGTTCCGTGGAATCTCAAAATATTCATATGACCTATCAATTATTAGAGAATACTCAAGGTTACCGAGCGAATATCCAGAAAATGGTTGCTGATTTAGAAGCAGAAAAATTAGTAGATCCTCAATTTATCGAACGAATTTTTACTAGAGAAGATCAACAAACAACTATTTTTGAATCGGGGATTGCCTTTCCCCATACAATTAATCAAGCCTTACCAACGATTATTTTATCGATTGGGGTTTTTGAAGAATCACTGGTTACACCAGAAGGTAAAGTTGATGTTATTTTGCTGTTGGGTATTCCAGAAGAGCTGACGGCCACTGTTGAAGCAGAGTTACTACAACTATATGACCGCTTGTTTACAATCGCAGGAGACGAACGTTTACGTAATGAGTTACGGAAGCAACGAGATGTTTTAGCAGTTAAAGAGTGGATGCAAAGGAAGGGGATTATCATATGAGTTTTATCTACGTATTCGGGGCGCTTTTTTTAACAGCTTACTTTGTTCAGATAGCTATGGGAATGAAACAGATTAAACACTTTAATCAAAACTACCAAGAATTGCGACAATTAGGAAAAGTCGCGATTGGTCGACGTGCAGGGAAGTTAAAAGCAGGCACGATTATCTTGTTTGCTGTGGATTCGCAAGGGAAAATCTTAGCCGCTAGAAAGATGCAAGGTGTCACCGTTCTAGCTAAATTTCATCCCTTACCTCAGTACGTGAACGAGGATATTCATTATATGGATCATTACCATCCACTCGTACAAAAGGAAAATAAATTAACCCAACAAGCGATGGAAAATGCACGAGAAATTTACTTACGTGTTGAGCTTGGCAATTATCAAGAAACACAACCATTAACGCCGCTTAATGGAGCCAAAATTCAATGGCAATTATGGAAAAATAAAGTACAAACAAAATTGAAAGGAAGTGTCGAGTAATGTCTTATATTACAAAATTTGCGGAAGGATTTATGCACCTTTTCCAAACAGGAGCAGAAACATTTATTTCTTGGATGACAGGCATCGTACCTGTTGTTTTGATGTTAATGGTAGCTATGAATACTTTAATTGCTTTTCTAGGAGAAGAAAGAGTAACCAAAGTAGCCAAACTTTCTGCTAAAAATCCTGTTACGCGATATTTAGTGCTGCCTTTTTTATCCGCTTTTATGTTAGGCAATCCAATGTCCTTTACGATGGCTCGATTTTTACCAGAATACTATAAACCTAGCTATTATGCTGCACAAGCGCAATTTTGTCATACAAGTAATGGAGTTTTCCCTCATATTAATCCTGGTGAATTGTTCGTTTGGTTAGGGATTGCGCAAGGGATTGATACGTTAGGACTAAATTCGATGGACCTAGCGATTCGCTATATGTTTGTAGGGATATTAATGAATTTTATTGGCGGTTGGTTTACCAATTTCACTACCGCCTATGTTTGCAAACAACAAGGAATTGCCCTTAGTAAAACAGTAGAGATTGCTGTGGATTAGAAAGGAGCAAGGTGCGATGACGTACAATAGTATTAAGGTAGTTAAAGGAAATGGCGGTTATGGTGGGCCCTTAGTGATTACACCGACAGAAGAAAAACATAAATTTATTTACATTACAGGTGGCGGCGAGAAACCCGCAATTGTTGATAAAATCGTAGAATTGACAGGAATGGAAGCGGTCAATGGTTTTAAGACATCGATTCCAGATGATGAAATCGCATTAGCCATTATTGATTGTGGAGGCACTCTTCGTTGCGGAATTTATCCTAAAAAAGGAATTCCTACTATTAACGTTGTTCCAACTGGCAAAAGTGGTCCCTTAGCACAATACATTAATGAGACAATTTATGTTTCCGCTGTAGGCCCGAAACAGATTACATTGACATCAGAAGAAGCTGCTGTTGATACAGAAAAGCCCGCCTCGAAAAAAACAGAAGATAAATATGATACAAGTAAAAAAATTACTGAACAAAAAGCGGAACAACAAAGTTTTGTTGCGAAAATTGGTATGGGTGCAGGAAAAGTTGAAGCGACATTCAACCAATCAGCCCGTTAAGGCGTACAAACGATGATCAACACAGTGATTACGTTTATGGCATTTGTTTATTTATTAATTGGTGTGATTCAAGGTTCAGGAATTGGTGAATTTTTTGCCAATATCATGGCGCCATTGGCAGGAAACATTGTGGGGTTAACAATTATTGGTTTTATTTGTTCTCTGCCATTTCTTTCTCCTTTATTAGGTCCTGGAGCAGTAATCAGCCAAGTAATTGGTACGTTAATTGGTGTGGAAATTGGGAAAGGCAACATTCCGCCACAACTAGCTCTACCAGCATTGTTTGCTATTAATACACAAAACGCGTGCGACTTTATTCCCGTGGGCTTAGGCTTGGAAGAAGCTGAAGCTGAAACCGTTGAAGTCGGGGTCCCTTCTGTTTTATATTCTCGTTTCTTAAATGGTGCCCCTCGAGTACTAGTTGCTTGGTTAGCAAGTTTTGGATTGTATAGTTAAAAAATTTTTTTGGAGGATGGGAAATGTCAGTATTTACAACAAAGGTTCAGTCTATTGGACCAGAAGCCGAATTATTTAAAGAAGAAAAAATGGTCATCTTATTTGGAAAAGATGCACCAGATGCTTTAGCAGATTATTGTTATAACATTGAGGTTCAGCCAGTCACAGAAGCGATTACGGACAAGCAAACGTTAGTGATTGATGAACAAACTTACCAGATTACCGCTGTAGGCGAGGTAGTATTAACTAATTTAGACACATTGGGTCACATTACTATTAAATTTGATGGCGCAACAACACCTGAATTACCAGGTACATTATATGTTGAAGAAAAAGCTATTCCTGAAATAACTGTTGGTACAACAATCACTATTCTATAATTATCGTTTAAGGGAGGAACGTAAAAGATGGAATTTATGCTAGATACAATTAATCTTGAGGCTATTCGAAAGTATCAGAAAATTTTACCACTGGCAGGCGTAACGTCTAATCCCAGTATTGTTAAACAAGCAGGAAAAATTGACTTCTTTGCGCAGATGAAAGAAATCAAAAAAACGATTGGACAAGCGAGTTTGCACGTCCAAGTGGTCGGTCAAACGACAGAAGAGATGCTAGAAGATGCCCAAACCATTGTACAACAATTAGGCCAAGAAACATTCATTAAAATCCCAGTTAATGAAGCAGGCTTGGCAGCCATCAAACAACTTAAGCAGGCAAATTATCGGATAACAGCAACCGCTATTTATACAGAATTTCAAGGCTACCTAGCGATTGCGGCAGGTGCAGATTATTTAGCGCCGTATTATAATAGGATGGAGAATTTAACAATTGATTCTCAAAAGGTTATTGAGCATTTAGCTGCAGAAATTAAACGGACGAACGCAAAGAGTAAGATCTTAGCTGCTAGTTTTAAAAACGTGGCACAAATTAATCAAGCCTGTCAAATGGGGGCGCAAGCGGTCACTATCGCACCAGAACTCGTGACACAAGGCTTGGCAATGCCCGCCATTCAAAAAGCAGTAACTGATTTTCAGGAAGATTGGGTTGCTGTTTTTGGAGTAGAAACGGTAAACGAATTAGCATAAAAAGAACGAGAAGAAAAAACGGCCATTTTTCTTCTCGTTCTTTTTTTGTTTCACATGAAACATCTACGATTATTCACTTGCTTAAAAATTAGACAATTCTCTTTATTTGTCAAAGAATTTCTTAAAAAAAAGGGTTATCTTTTGGGTATTTTTTTTGGTAGCAGTATGATGAGGGTATCAAATGATAGGAGGAAACGAGAATGAGATACACAAATGGAAATTATGAAGCATTTGCTCGACCAAGAAAACCAAAAGGTGTAGATGACAAGAGTGCCTACATCGTTGGTGGTGGCCTAGCAGGTTTAGCAACGGCTGTTTTCTTAATTCGTGACGGTCAAATGAAGGGCGAAAATATTCACATTTTTGAAGAACTCACGCTGTCTGGCGGTTCTTTAGATGGTAAATTTATTCCCCATGATGGCTTTGTCACTCGCGGCGGACGCGAAATGGAAAACCATTTCGAGTGTTTGTGGGATCTATTTCGTTCGGTACCATCATTAGAAGTAGAAGATGCCTCTGTCCTAGATGAGTTTTACCGGTTAGATTTAGATGATCCGAATTCTTCAAATTGCCGCATTATTCATAACCGTGGCGAACGTGTCCCCGATGATGGACAATTTACTTTATCCAAAAAAGCACAAAAAGAAATCGTTGATTTATTTATGACTTCTGAAGATCAATTAATTGGCAAAAAAATTGAAGATGTTTTCGGCGAAGAATTTTTTGAATCCAACTTTTGGATCTATTGGTGTTCAATGTTTGCTTTTGAAAAATGGCACTCTGCCATTGAAATGCGCCGTTACATCATGCGCTTTATCCATCACATCAAAGGTTTGCCTGACTTTACAGCCTTGAAGTTTACCAAATACAATCAATACGAATCGTTAGTGAAACCATTACTAAGCTTTTTAACCAATCAAGGGGTAGACTTTCAATATGAAACAACGATCAATGATATCCAAGTCGACATCAAAGGAGATACTAAAGTTGCTCGGCGATTATTGTTGACACAAGCGGGCAAAACCAAAGAAATTCCTTTAACTGAAAATGATTTAGTCTTCGTAACGAATGGCTCAATTACTGAAAGTTCGACGCAAGGAGATCATCATACACCAGCACCAATTACTCATGAACTAGGGGGAAGTTGGAATCTCTGGAAAAACTTAGCAAAACAATCCCCAGAATTTGGGCACCCAGAAGTTTTCTGTGAAAATTTACCAGATGAAAGTTGGTTTGTCTCAGCAACGATTACGTGGGAAAATTTCGATATTGAACCGTATCTTTCTCGGTTAACACATCGTAAATTACGCACAGGAAAAATTGTCACAGGTGGTATTATTACTATCAAAGACTCTAATTGGATGATGAGTTTCGCTATGCATAGACAACCGCATTTTAAAGAACAAAATGATCAACAATCTATAACTTGGGTATATGGATTGCTTTCTAATAAACCAGGAAATTATATTAAAAAACCAATCGAACAATGTACAGGGCAAGAAATTACGCAAGAGTTACTTTATCATTTAGGGGTCCCAGAAGGGGAAATTGAACGTATTTCAGAAGAATCGGCTACCACGATTCCGGTTTATATGCCGTTTATCACTTCTTACTTTATGTTAAGAGAACCAGGCGATCGACCATTAGTTGTACCAAACGGCTCTAAAAATCTTGCTTTCATTGGGAACTTCGCAGATACTGAACGAGATACGGTGTTTACAACAGAGTATTCTGTACGGACAGCGATGGAAGCTGTTTATCAATTGCTAGAGGTTGAACGCGGAGTACCAGAAGTGTCTGCTTCTGCATACGACTTGCGCGTCTTAGCAAACTCTGTTTATTATTTATCTGACAAGAAAAAATTAACAGAAATGGATATGCCGTTCGTGGAACGCAAAAT
>OKVZ01000345.1_pt1 | contig 16123 bp, 12 predicted proteins | sample 1606851 | NCBI WGS metagenome assembly OKVZ01 (sample SAMN03281010, study PRJEB24777) | human gut metagenome | isolation source: fecal sample PR157 from 1 month old male Malay infant, caesarean delivered... | reverse complement strand
TTTATTGTAGGTGGGCCAGTTGGTGATTTTGAACTTTTGCTTTGCCACGGAACGGTCTGCGTTGTCGGGAAGATGCGTGATCTGATCCTTCAACTCAGCAAAAGTTCGATTTATTCAACAAAGCCTGGACCAGCATGAACAGGCCATTATTGCTCATGAGACCATGACGAACGGCTCGGCGGATGCGCACCAGAAAATGGTGGAAAGTCATCAGAAGATGATGGGAAATAACACGGTATCCACGACCGTCCCGTCAACGTCTTACGCGGCGATGAATGAGCATGAAAGAGCAGCGGTTGCCCATGAATTCATGAATAACGGGCAATCCGGCCCACATCAGGCCATGGCCGAAGCGCACCGCCGCATGATCAATGCAGGCTGAATGCGACGGTAGTATCCGTGCTGTTACCTTTTCCCTGATAGATTTTCCTGAAACAACGTTGCTACATTTTTGCCCCCCGTCAGGGGGCTTTTTTGTCTGACTCAGCTACACTTAACCGGTACCTGTCTGAAAGGAATTATTATATGAAAATCAAAAACACCCTTTTTGTAATATTAATGTTATCCCTGCCAGCCATTTCTGCTGAACATTCGGAAATGAAAATGTCAGATATGCACTCATCGGCATCATCACAGGAATATATGGCTGGCATGAAAAATATGCATGAAAAAATGATGGCCGCCGTTAATGAATCCAATCCCGATAAGGCCTTTGCAAAAGGTATGATCGCACACCATGAAGGGGCAATCGCAATGGCTGAGACCGAGCTCAAATACGGAAAAGATCCCGAAATGAGAAAGCTTGCGCAGGACATCATTAAAGCTCAAAAAGGTGAAATTGAGCAGATGAATAAATGGCTTGACAGTCATAAATAATGAACACTGGAGTGTTGTCTTGCGCACCCTCTTAGGGTACCCCCGGACACGAAAATATATAGCACTTAACTAATTAAAAACCCGAATAATTTCGGGTTTTTAATGTAACTTTCTTTTCTGAACGGAAATAATAGTCATACAATTTAATTTTCTTGTAATTACTCCTACTTTTAATCAGGTACTGGACGATGGATAACGACTCCCGCCTGAGAGGGAAAATCCGTCTGGTTACCTGGCACTATACTTAACCGATTGATCGACATGCCATGCTGGTTAAATATTAAAATCCTCCCCCATAAATCTGAACCACATGACAGGATTGATAGTCAGGCAGTATTTCACATTCATTGCTAAAAAAAATAAAAATAAGCATGCATCTTCTCGAAGATTAATTATCTTCCATCTTGTAAAAAAGAATCAAATCCTCTAATAATATCTCGATTCCCGCTTTTTTTAATACATCTTTCCGCTCGGCATATATTTTCCTCAACATATCTTCAAACCCCTTGCCAAGATGAATTTGTTTATGGCAGTTGCAACATAGTGATATGATATTCTCTTCCACATCCAGTGAATTCTCAAAATAGTCTTGCTTTGACATCGGGACAATGTGATGAGGTTCTGTGTAATTTAGAGGAGAGTTTCGCCTTCTGAACGTTGGATGGTCGCAATTAATTTCACATTTATAATCAGCTTTGTTAAGCGCATTTTTTGAAACAGATTTACTTCTTGGGTATGAGAGTCCATTTTTGACTTCTATTGCAGCTTTCTTAGGTTTCGCTTTTTCGCTATACTCAAATGTCTGAGTAACGTCAAAGTGATTACTTTCTTCTAGAGCAGTGATCAAATCATTATCTGAGTAAAAATCAATGCTTGAGCTTTCGTTCGTACTAAAAAAATCTAGTTCTTTTATTGCCTGAACAAGTTCTTCACGGATAGTCCATAAATTTCGCTTTGGGTTTCCTTTAATTTCTCTACTTTTCATGACTGTAATGAATTTTGTCCCGGAAGCAATCTTTCCGACTCCTTTAACCTCGAATCGGCCAAGCTGCTTCTGAACTCTTCCACCCAACCCATTGATTACACCATTAGCACTCATACTGTGCAGGTCGTACTTCTTGCCGATATCGAAACATGTACAGGAATGGTCTGGCTCAATGAACCATTTTTTTAACGCTGCAATACTTTTGTCATCAAAAACTTTTTTATCCCTTAATAAAATCTTCCATTCTTCAACGCTAATATCTATATCACAGACGTATTCACCATCAATTACTTCACATATTTTTTCAATCATGTCCATAACTCTCTTGTAACACAGGCTTTGTAATCATGTAAAATCCGTTACACGGCGTTGTATGTAATGTCATTGTCTCTTGGACTCCTACAGTCCAAAACAACTTTGTGTTTTGTTGTCCAAAAACTTTTTGTTGCCGTGAGTTCTCACTGAGATAAATCTCGCCTTGAGCGTATCACATCTGCAGACTTCCTCTCAACCTTATGGACTTAACCCGGTCATTCTTCACGACAAAGAAAGTACGGCATTTTACATGACGAAGAGACGGTCTCAGCTTCACATGACCGGATAACGTTTTTAATGTACTTCATTATTACGGCACGGGTGTTCAACGAGTATTTTTAAATATTAATCATTTTGTTTAACGGGTGGATACCTACAAATTTTAACATTTACTAATCAAGATAGCAGTTATACGTACTTTCCCGGCAAAAATCCTGAGGTTTACAGATTCCCTCACCGTAACAGACCCGGTCATTCCCCTGGTCCTCCGGAGAGTCTGGTACGAGTGATAAACGTGAATTCCTGTACCTGAAGTTCAGCCGCTGGCAGATAAGTCGTGAACTATAATTACACTCAGTCAGATCCAAACACCTTTTCATCTGCATATATACTTTGTACATACCAGGAGATTACATGCAGGCACCCGGTATACCGGAGAATGAAGAACAGAGGCTGAAGTCCCTGTATATTACCGGCCTTCTTGATACCCGTGACGATGAGCGTTTTGAACGCCTGACGCGGCTGGCCCGCAAAGCCTTTCAGGTCCCGGTGGCTCTGATAAGCCTGCTGGATCGCGAGCGCCAGTGGCTCCTCGCCTGCCAGGGCGTCGGCGTGCGCGAAACTCCACGTGATATTTAGTTCTGCGGGCACGCCATTCTGCAGGAAGGGCCTTTTATCATTCACGATGCGGCTGCCGATGCGCGATTTCACGATAATCCCCTGGTTACCGGTGAGCCACACATCCGGTTCTACGCCGGCCAGCCGGTGAGCCTGCCGGACGGCACGGTGGCCGGCACGCTGTGCCTGATCCACACCGTTCCCCGCGCCTTCACGGATGAGGACATTGCGTCCCTCCGGGACCTGGCCTGTATCGTGGAGGACGAATTCGAGGCCATCAGCATGGCCATGACGGACAGCCTGACGGGCATTCCCAACCGGCGCGGGTTTTACCGCGCCGGCGAAAAACTCTTCCGCGCAATGAACCGGCAGGATGCGTCGTTCAGCCTCATCTATTTCGATCTGGACAGGTTCAAACCGGTTAACGATCTCTGGGGACACGCGGAAGGTGACGAGGTGCTGAAGATCTTTGCCGGCTTTTTACATCAGCACCTTGAACCGGGTGAAATAGCAGGCCGCCTCGGCGGGGATGAGTTTGCCGCCCTGATCCGGCGAAACGGTAACACTCAGTCTTATCTGCACGCGCTGAGTGCCAGTCTCGATCATTACAATGACACCTCGGGCAAGCCCTACAACATCAATTATTCCTTTGGCGAACTGATCAATAACGCAGACCATTATACGACACTGGCGGAGATGATCGGTAAATGTGACGAAGTGATGTACCTGAAGAAAAAAAGAAAGACCCTGTCGCGGAAAACAGAAACGTGACGTTCTCCTTCCCGGCTGATCCCCTGACCCGGGGTTCAGCAGGACGACAGGCTTAATATATTTAACCTCATGACATATAAATCCATTTATATTTGCTCATGGTGCAATAGTCCACTCATCGCAACAATTACTCGTTTTTTGTGTCCATGCTGCAATAATTCCTCTTCTCCACTTCTGAGATCCGAAAAAAGGTATAATCGGAATATTGAAAAAGCCGCAAAGCGGCTTTTTCAATATTCCACATGCCTGAGGAAATCAGGTTTTACAGAGCCATGAGCCATAAACTTCCCTGCGCCGCTCGAAAGCCTCTCGCCCGCCCTCCATTACCGAAATGATGTGCTGTTGTACAAGCGGGGCATCCACGCCTCCGCCGGCAGCCTGGATCTTTCCGTCTGAATATTCACAGGCACAGACATTTTCCGCATCTCCCAGCACCGGAATATTGGCATTGTGAGTGGCAAAGATAAATTGCGTGCGGGGTTTCATCGCCCGGATGATTTTAATCACATCATCATAAATCGTCTGATTGTCCAGGTCGTCTTCGGGCTGATCGATGATCACCACATCATTATCCTGCTGATTCAGAACAAACAGCATTAAAGCGGAGGCGCGCTGACCTAGTGAATGTTGTTCCAGGGGTTTGCCCCGAAATTCAATGGAATAGGTATTGGGTATTTGCCAGGCAATCAGCGTTTCAATCTGCTGTTCCAGATACTCGCTGAACGTCTCTGCAGAGCTGTTGATAATCCCCGGGAGTTTGTCCCTGTTCAGCCAAAGTTCACCAAAGTCTCTGAAGGCCTCAGCCACGGTCTGGTAGGTACTTTCCCGCAGCCGGCTGCCGGTAAACGCTTCTTTCAGAACGGCCTGCATGGCTCTTTTATCGCTTGCAAAGCCCGGAACGATTTTCAGAGGCGAATCCGCCTGGCTGATGGTGGCCAGCACGGCTTCAATCTCGTGATATTCTTCAACCCAGAGTCCGGACAGCTGGTTCAGTGCTTCTGTCAGGCTCTTCTCCAGTAATGTCTGATTGGTTTCTGTCCGGGTCAGCTCAGCGATTTTCTGTTCCGCAGTTTCCAGCCCGGCTTTCAGCTTCAGAAAGTCAGCCGGATTGGCGTTTTCCACGCCCGCCAGCCGCAGCTCTTCAGCCAAGCCTCGCTCTATCTCGGCAAATTCTTCCGTCAGCGCCAGTTTTTTCTGCAGGAAGGCCTGCTGTTTCGCATCAAGCTCCGCGAGGAGCGGGCGGGCGCCGTCGACTATGCCGTTCAGGGAGCCGAGGTGAGCCGTGAAACGATCATACCCCTCACGATAATTATCAATATCAGCCTGATTATGGGCTGACTCATGTTTCTGCTCCTGATTCAGCTCGTCCAGAATCTCCGCGATCCCGTCCTGAAGACTTTCCAGCGCCCGGGTTGCCAAGGAAGTGCTGCTGCTGAGATAACGCTCATCCCGTCCGAAGGTGGTCTGACGCTCCAGTTTTTCTTCCATCCCGTGCTGGGTATAAAAGCGCAGGCGGAACTGCGCATCCTTCTCTTTCGCCTGCCATTCGGAGAGCACTTCTCCCGATGTTTTCAGGCGACGAAACTCGCGTAACTTGTCGACCACGATTGCATTCTGCTGTCGGATTTTGTCACGTACGGGAGCCAGTCGCTCACCGACCAGTTTTTCAATCAGATCGTGTTCAAATCCCGCGCCGGTATTGGACAAGTCTTTCTGGCCAAAATACACAGGTTTGTGCAGAACCGTTTCCCGTAGCGCCACCCCGTGCCGGGCTTGGCCGTCAAAAATGACCTGTGACTCCTGACCGAAGATGCGCGTTATCTGATAGTCCCGGCCATGACGGCACACCGCATCAACGGTGATTTTTCCCCCGCTTTTTAGTAAATTATTGACCAGATTTTCTTTATAGTCGCGGTCAGAAGCCTTATCGCCAAACTCAATGCCCAGAGCATAGCGGATCCCCTCAAGTATGGAGGATTTGCCGCTGCCGCGGATTCCAATCAAGGTGTTCAGTTCCGGAGACAATTTCACCACGGTTCCGCCGAGCGAACCTGCCCCCTCAAACGCTATCTGGCGGATGTAGCTGTGGGCCAGGGGCGGCTTCTCCCTACTAACGCGGTGCGCAAAATCCTGCAGCGCAAACCGGACAGCGTCAAAACTGTAATCGCCCAGCTTCAGATAGCTGGCGACTTTTCTGGCGCCGATGTGATCCAGCCTTTTGGCATCGCATCCCTGGACTTCGGCAGGATAGTGCTCCCCAAGTACGCCGTGAATTTTGACCCGCAGGTCGTGGGTCATCACCTTCTGAAATCCCATCACGCGCCGGCGGACAAGGTCATTTTCAAAAAGCTCCCCGATCCGGCCAGGGCTCAGCCCGCCCCATAACCCGTTATGGGCCTCCACGTGGGCAAACACAATAAAGTAATCCCGTTCGTACCGGTCAAGGCGCTGGATGGTCTGTGTGATATTTTCCGTTGAACGGGCATTTTCGTTCTCAAAATTATCAACACCCGCAAACGTGGCCGTCAGGAAACTTTCAATATGGTTGGTCTGCTGCGGATTGATAAACCAGTCATCGGCAAACACCACGAGCGTGTGCACGCCAGCCTGACCATCATTAACGGACAACTCAACGCCGGGAAGCAGCCCTATGCCTTCACGGCGCGCGGCTCTGCGCAATGCCTTAAATTCGCCGGGATCGAATTTATTGTGATTGGTGATCACGCCCGCTCCCACATCAGCCGCTTTCAGGGTACTGACGTAGTCGCGAATATATTCGTCGGGTTCCCCGGCATAACGAAATTCTTTGTCTGCACGGGTATGCAGGTGAAAATCAACCTTGACCCAGCAGGATCCATTCTCAAATACGGGATACATTCCTTGATACCTTTAGTCGCTGATGAATGCCCGGAGGCGCCGTATAATTTCATTCATATTAAGGTGATCCCGTTCCGGCTTCATTTTATTTCCATCACCGGTTAATTATTCTTTGATCTGCATCTGAAACACATTTAACAGATTACGAATGAGAGCAAGCGGTCAGCAGCTTGAGATTTAACTTTTCAGATAACAGAGTCTGATAATTGTTGCATATATGACAATAGTGCTACCGTGGCAATAATAAATAATGATTATTGATATTTTTTGCGTTGATTCCCTTCCCTTAACTTGAAGATCCGAGTTCCGGATCACGGCGATTTTCTGCGCTGATTTGTGAAACGAAAATTAAAAATGTGCTACACTTTAAGTAGTTAGATAACTTTCACCCTCTCCGCATCAGACCGACCTGACGAGTAAATCCTGTTAATCTGTTCATCATCGCTTCCGAAAACTTTGCTATTATGAATTTTTCGGAAGTCAAAAAGAGTGAGATCCGGTAATTGCGTGCGGTGACTGTTATTCTGCTAATCACTGCGGGCGGGCAACGGAATGTTCTGCTGGCGATGATAAATAAATAGAACTAATAGATATTAAATAATAAGGAAGTTGATTATGAATATGAAAATTACACTGAGTGTTTTATTTGAGGCTCTCATAATCCTTGGGCATGACAGAGTCTGGATGGAAGAATCGGAGTTTGAGCACATATACGGATACGGCTGCTACCGTGAGATACACACTTGGGACGATCGCACAGTTGCCTGGTGGGATGATGCTGATGACACATGGTATCTGTCCACAGAAGTCGATGTGATAACTCCTTTCCTTGGCCCTCTCCCAAAGAAAGAAGGAGAGCTCTCCGAGGAAAAATGCTTCCAGTTAATGACTCTTGGTCGCTACTGATAGCCGACAGCAGCATTTAATGAGTGGTCGGCTGGACACCCTCTGGCGGCCACATGTCACTCGATAGTGTAGTCCGGCGGGATTTCTCCCTGAAGATGATCCAGACATTAACGTAAAGGATACAGGAACGATGTGTAAACTGACCGGTTTTATAATGGGGCTGACGATCCTGCTGGGTGTGACTGCACGGGATGCAGGGGCGGCAACGCTCAGTGAAATGCGGATGGTTAATGCCAGTCAGAAACCCGGGATGGTGATTATCTGCAGCCGGACCTCGGAGATTCCGCAGAAAGGTGAATCCCCCGTTCGTATAGAAAGTCTCCTCAGGGGCGTGGTACTGCAGAACGACGGTGATCGCATGATGTTTGACGTGACCTATACACAGCGAAACGCTGAAGAGAGTATTCCTTTTCGTACGGAAAAATACCGGCTGACCACTGAGCTGGAAGCCACCCGCCAGAAAATGGCCATCGATCCTGAGACGATAGAACTATCGCTTCCGCGTGCCCGCGGTCTTGAAGAAACTTTTCTCGCGGGGATGAAAGCAAGCCCGGTTTCGTTTGAAGATTACACCAATTACCGTGTCAAATCTGCTACCGAGTATCTGATCCTGCCGGGTCCGGCATCCCCGGATGCACCGGTGATGCACTGCACACTCTAATGACAATGGTGACATAACATGATGCCAGCACTGCCAGGCCATAGCGGGGCTTTTTCCTCTGCTCAGCTGCCGGTGGCCATCGATTACCCGGCCGCGCTGGCACTGCGCCAGATGGCGCTCGTTCAGGACGAACTGCCGAAATACCTGCTGGCGCCGGAAGTGAGCGCCCTGCTCCACTACGTGCCCGATCTTCACCGTAAGATGCTGCTGACCACCCTGTGGAACACCGGCGCCCGTATTAACGAAGCACTGGCCCTGACCCGGAGTGATTTTTCCCTGGCCCCGCCCTACCCGTTCGTGCAACTGGCAACCCTCAAACAGCGGGTGGAGAAAGCGGCCCGAACGGCCGGCCGTGCTCCGGCCGGCAGCCAGCCTCATCGTAACGTTCCGCTTTCCGATCCGCAGTATGCCCGCCAGCTGGAAATGATGGTGGCCACCCTGAAAATACCGCTGGAACGCCGGAATAAGCGCACCGGCAGAACGGAAAAGGTGCGCATCTGGGAGATCACCGACCGTACCGTTCGCACCTGGCTGGGCGAAGCTGTTAAAGCGGCAGCCGCCGACGGGGTGACGTTCTCCGTGCCGGTGACGCCACACACGTTCCGCCACTCCTACGCCATGCACATGCTGTATGCCGGAATTCCGCTGAAGGTGCTGCAGAGCCTGATGGGGCACAAGTCGATCAGCTCGACGGAAGTCTATACAAAGGTATTTGCTCTCGATGTTGCTGCAAGGCATCGTGTGCAATTTTCAATGGCAGAGGCTGATGCTGTTGCCATGCTGAAAAAAAGATAACTAAATTTGTCAAAATTTACAGACAGTTGTAATGACATCCACTTATTCGATAATAAATTAATCTTGCGTTACGTGAAAACTGACAGGGGTCCAGGCTGTACCAGGCCGGAATTCACGTAACGCACTTTACGTCTTCTTCATTACTTACCTTTTCGTTCCGATCCTGTTCATCCCTGCATTGCCCCCTTTTCTTCATAACGCATTTCACTGTTGCCGAAAGCCCATGGGGTCGACTTTGCGACCGCGGCCGCACTCAGAAGGATGGCCACTTTAACCGGCGCCACCCTGGCGTACCTACTCGTCCCCGAAGTGAGAGCCCTACTCTTCTATATGCCGGATCTTCACCATTAAATGCTGTTCTCTACTTTCTGGAACACGGGAGTGCGGATCAGTGAATCCCGGACGCTGCCCCCGGAATCCTTTGATCTCGGTGGGTTAAGACCCTTTGTGAAAGTACTGGGCTAAGGGCATCCGCCCTGACGAACAATATTGACTAAGTGATGAAAGTAAACATATCGCAGTGAAGATGTTGAGCAGACTGCCCGCTCTTCCACACACCGCAGTCAATATCAATACTCTGGTAGGCCTATCCACATATCGCAGTCAAGGCAAGCAAAACCTAAACGGAATGATGAATCAGTATAAATTGACTGTGGTATGCGCTCTGCATACCACAGTCAACAAACTCTAAAACGGCATTCCTCAGTCATTTCCCGGTTTCACGCTGGCGAGCACTTTTGCTAGTTTCTGAGGATCAATACCTGCAGCCTTCAGGGCTTTAATAACTTCGTCATAGTTCTGCTCAGGTACTTCCTCTTCCGGCTCACGGGGAACAACGACCTTGCTACTGATGAGTTTCGGATTACGGTAATGCACGCTGAAGTAGGTGGCCCGGCCGCGTTTGAATTCGGTGTAATCCAGATAGCCGATATCCTTCAGCTGCGCCATGGCTTTGCGCACCGTGTGGTTCTGCGTGTAGAGGTTAGACGTCAGGTTGAGTCTGTCTCGCATACGCTTCATGGAGATGGGGGCCGGATTCTGTGGCAGACTTTCAATGTAGGTATAGAGTGCCTGTGCGGACTCCTTGCGCTGCAGGGCATCAATGGCTTTCAGACGCAACAGGACCCGCCTGTCCATCTGATAAAGCTCAAAGAGCTTGGGCTCTGCCCTGATCTCCACGACATCGGCAGTGATGTCGTAATAGGCAGACTGAACCAGGTGCGTAGTCCACCCTTTCGTTTCACTCTGAAACTTGAGGGTTACGGATGCCAGCTTGAACAGGGAGTTGCTTATCCTGTCACGCATTTTCTTGTTAGAGCGCCGGGAGTCAAAGCCACACATTTTAACAAACTCAACAAAAGACAGCTTGAGCGTGTCATCCTTAACGCCAAAATCATACATTGAACGGATGATTCCAAGCCAGACTTTGAAGTCCGTATCCATATCGAGGCGCGATCCGGTGATCCTGACATCGGTATACCCTTCACTCCGGGCAATGGACAGCTGTACGAGCTCCTCAGTCGCATCCGTGACGTTTTTGCGGTTCGTCTTACTCCTAGAGGTCGATTTGAGGGTAGGAACGAACAGACCAAGCCTCATGAGCGCAACAGGCTGAACAGTACTGGCGCTGTTGACATCCAGCTTAACAACTTCACCCGTTGTCTTATTGACCTCCTGAAGATTCAGGGGTAACTCATTATTTTCCATAGCCATTTTATTAACCCGCGGTTATCCACAAACGAAAGTATATACGCATATCACAGTCAACGGAAATACATACCCCAGTTAATACAATTGCATACCGCAATAGTTGATCTCGCACACAACAGTCAACATACCACACACCACAGTTAATGAAGATAGTCTCCAGGATCAGGCGTAGCGGGGCGCTAAACGATCCGGGGATCTCTTTTTGATCTCAACATGATCTCCTTAAGGATCAATTACTGGATCGAAATATGGAATAACAGCCAGCATCCAATACATATGGACCACTGACATGACACAATGTGAATCTTGGTACAACAACCCAGTAATACAACACCAGGAAAGGCAATAGTCTTGACTGTGATATGCAGAAAAATGCATGTCATTACTCTTCCCTATTCCTATTCAGCTTCATACCGCAGTCAATAATCTGCATACTATAGTCAATTCCTTACCATTCAGTTCCTTCCAGTGGAGCTTCGTTAGCTTCAGAGCGTCAGCCACACCTTGTTAGTACGGAGTAATTCCGCTTCCTCGACGCATGCGCCTACGCGCGCATACTTTCTGCGGCGAGCGGATGATATTGACTGAAGCATGCGGCAGCCTTTCAGGCGGATGCTGAACTGAACAAGACTATATTTTGATCGGCTTTGCAATATTTAAGACGGTTTGCAACTTTAATGTTGCTTTGCGCCTTTTACCAAGATTTAATAGATTAATGCAAAGATAATAATAAGGAACAAAGAATGGGACTGATGGAAACGCTTGACCAGTGCATTACGGCCGGTCATGAAATGACGAAAGCTATCGCGATTGCACAGTTTAACGATGATAGCCCGGAAGCCAGGAAAATTACCCGTCGCTGGCGTGTGGGTGAGGCCGCCGATCTGATTGGCGTTTCTTCTCAGGCAATCCGTGATGCAGAAAAAGCAGGACGCCTTCCCCATCCTGATATGGAAATGCGTGGACGTGTAGAGCAGCGGGTGGGCTACACCATTGAACAAATCAACCATATGCGGGATGTATTTGGCACCCGTCTGCGCCGTCCTGATGACAGCGTTCCGCCCGTCATCGCGGTGGCAGCACATAAAGGGGGTGTCTATAAGACATCTGTATCTGTACATTTGGCACAGGACCTGGCGCTGAAAGGGCTGCGAGTACTGCTTGTCGAAGGGAACGATCCTCAAGGCACAGCCTCCATGTACCACGGCTGGGTCCCTGATTTGCATATCCATGCCGAAGACACACTGCTGCCTTTTTATCTTGGTGAGCGCGATGATGCAGCCTATGCCGTCAAAGCCACCTGCTGGCCGGGTCTCGACATCATACCTTCATGCCTGGCTCTGCACCGCATTGAGACAGAACTAATGGGAAGGTTTGACAACGGGAAACTGCCGACAGAACCTCATATGATGCTTCGCCTGGCCATCGAAACAGTGGCCCATGATTATGATGTCATTGTTATCGACAGTGCACCGAACCTCGGTATTGGTACCATCAATGTCGTCTGTGCTGCAGATGTACTCATCGTGCCAACGCCAGCAGAGTTATTTGATTACACCTCTGCCCTTCAGTTTTTTGACATGCTGCGCGACCTGTTAAAAAACGTGGACCTGCAGGGTTTTGAACCTGACGTTAGAATTCTTCTGACCAAGTACAGCAATAACAATGGCTCACAGTCACCCTGGATGGAAGAACAGATCCGCGATGCCTGGGGAAGCATGGTACTGAAAAACGTTGTTCGCGAGACCGACGAAGTCGGTAAAGGTCAGATCCGTATGAGAACGGTGTTTGAGCAGGCTATCGATCAGCGCTCATCTACAGGAGCCTGGCGAAATGCGCTGTCTATCTGGGAGCCTGTCTGTAATGAAATTTTTGATCGCCTGATTAAACCTCGCTGGGAGATCAGATAATGAAACGTGCACCAGTCATTCCAAAACATACCGTAAAAGATATCCGCCCCGAAACTGAACCTTCAGCGGCACCCGCTGCACCGATGGTTGATTCATTAATTGCACGGGTTGGAGCCATGGCCCGCGGGAATACCATTCTGCTTCCGGTTTGTGGCCGGGAAGTGAAATTTATTCTGGAAGCGATCCCGGGCGAGAGTGTTGAGACGGCATCAAGAGTCTGGTCAGGTAATGAACGTGACCAGGAACTACTGACCGAAGACGCGCTTGATGATCTGATTCCCTCTTTTATGCTGAGTGGTCAACAGACGCCTGCGTTCGGACGAAGGGTAGAAGGTGTCATTGAAATTGCTGATGGTAGTCGCCGTCGTAAAGCCGCCATACTGACATCATCAGATTATCGTGTTCTCGTCGGGGATCTCGATGACGAACAGATGATGGCTTTATCACGGCTGGGTAATGATTATCGTCCTGTCAGCGCTTATGAACGGGGCAACCGTTATGCACAGCGGTTGGAAAATGATTTTAACGGCAATATCTCTGCTCTGGCTGAAGCTGAGAATATTTCCCGTAAAATCATCACGCGTTGCATCAACACGGCCCATTTGCCAAAATCAGTGGTTGCCCTGTTTACTCATCCTGGTGAACTTTCCGCCCGCTCAGGGGAGACGCTGTACAAAGCATTTTCGGGAAAAGAAGCTTTATTGTTGCAACGGACACAACAGCTTCATGAGCAAAAGAAAGCGGGAGTTATCTTTGAATCCGAGGAAGTTATTGGTTTACTGACGGATGTTCTGAAAGAGCCATCAGGTAAAAAAGTAAACCTTAATACCCGTCATCAATTTGTACCTGGTGCGACAGCCCTATACAAAGGCGATAAGGTGATTTTTAATCTCGATAAATCTCGTTTGCCTGCCGAGTGTATCGAGAAGATAGAAACCATACTGCGCGACTTACAAAAAGTTTAGCCTGTTTAATGATACACGCGAGAGTCTTCATTAATTTCCAATATCCTTAATGCGTTACATGCTGCTTCGGAATATATACATCCGAAGCAGTTATTTTCTGCACTATAGCCCAGTGTTGTAAAAAAGATCTGTTTACTTCTCCCAACCTGATTGTTACCACAATCTAAAGATCCAGTTTTTTCTAGTTTTCCTTAACTAGTTCCGCAGTTCACCCCTCAACCTGCATATCAGAACTCAGACGGTAACCCATCCCGGAATACTGATTTCATACACCAGATTAACTGGGACCACGGTCCCACTTCCTACTTGCGTGTCAGAACTCACCCGTCAAGCCCGCTTGGAATATCGATTCCACACGCCGGATTTAACTGGGACCACGGTCCCACCTCCTACTTGCGTGTCAGAACTCATCCTTCAACCCCGCCTGGAATATCGATTCCACACGCCGGATTTAACTGGGACCATGGTCCCACTCTATTCAGCTGTTTCTATCACAATACAGATTTTGAGATTGTTACTGTGATTCCTGTATTAGGTGCGTAAGAAGATTATGTTCGTTTTGTTCCCTGGTGCTTCCTCGCTCACTCGCGGGCTTCACCCTGTCGTTCGGCTGCGGCGAGCACTACTGGCTCTCTCAGAAAAGCAGAATTTATCTGATCCTCGCAACGGGAATATCTTTCCAGCGGGTGGTGTACGCAGGGGAGAGCATATCGCGTTTCATTTGCCATGATGGCGCTATCCCTCGCCCGGCAAACCAGATCTGTCCCAGACCGGAATGATTAATGCCATCGAGAACCTTCATCAGCTCAGAGCTGTGAGGACGTGGCGGACGTTCGTCGAACAGCTGCAGCTGCGAAACGCCGGAGCCGGTGAAGTCATTCAGCATCACACCGGCTTTGGCATACAGGTGCCCATCCTTCCAGATACGCTCCAGAGCCGTTGTGGCGGCCGCAATAATGTCCCGGGTGTCCTGAGTGGGTGTAAGCAGTTTCTCCGTGGCCACGTTGCCGTAGTAAGGCTCTTTAACGGCGAACGGAGACGTTTTGATGAAAACGGAAATATGCCGGCAGTACTGGCGCTCTTTCCGCAGCTTTTCAGAGGCCCGTTCTGCGTACTGACAGACAGCCTGGCGGAGCGAATCGTACTCCGTGATTTTCTCTCCAAAGCTGCGGCTGCAGACGATCTGCTGTTTCGTCGGTGGTGCTTCCTCAAGCGACATGCAGCTTTCCCCGTTCAGTTCGCGTACTGTTCGCTCGAGAACGACTGAGAAATTTTTGCGTATAAAGGCCGGGTTCGTCAGGGCCAGATCGAGCGCGGTCCTGATACCCAGTACATTAAGTTTGCGTGCAATACGGTTTCCCACGCCCCAGATCTCTTCGACCGGCTGCAGTGAAAGCAGTTTCCGCGTTCGCTGAGGATTCCCCCTGGTCAGGGCGAGCACACCACGAAACTGTTTCCACTCCTTTGAGGCCCACTGGGCAGATTTTGCCAGGGTTTTCGTCGGCCCGGCACCCACGCCGATGGTCAGACGGGTACAGTCATACACGTGCTGGCGCAGCTGCCGGCCGAAGTCCTCCAGGTCCATGCAGTGCTCAACGCCGGTCAGGTCGAGGAACATCTCGTCAATCGAATACTGTTCCACCCTTGGGGCCAGCTCCTCCAGGCAGCTCATCACGCGCGCTGACATCGAGGCATAAAGTTCATAGTTGCTTGAGAACGCGTATATTTTTTCCGGATACGTTTCGTTTTTCATCTGAAACCACGGCATGCCCATTTTGATCCAGGGCTTTGCCTCGGCACTTCTTGCGATAACGCAGCCATCGTTATTACTGAGCACCACAACCGGCTTTCCTTTCAAATCCGGGCGGAAAACACGTTCGCAGCTGGCATAAAAGCTGTTCACATCGGCCAGGGCAAACATCAGTACATCTCCCTCGGGCGGTGGATGATGTGCGTGACGACGCCAAAGATATCCAGATCGTCCGGGTCGGGATAAATCGGCGGCCAGGCGGCGTTCATTGGCTGCAGCGTCAGTCGTGGCGTCAGCAGAAGCCGTTTAACCGTAAACTCCCCCTGCACACTGGCCACAACAATATCGCCGTGCCGGGGCTTCTCTGCACTGTCCACAACCAGCAGATCGCCATTGTAAAGGCTGCCGTCGGACATGCTGTCACCGCTGGCACGGAGATAGTAAGTCGCGCTTGGGTGCCGTATGCAGTAATCATGGAGATCCAGGTCGGACTCGACATAGTCAGCGGCAGGGCTGGGAAAACCGCAGCTGGCCAGGTCTGCAAACAACGGATGGGCCTGTGGCGGGAGTGCTTTCCCGGTGCTGAAAAGCTGCAGTTTCATCTTTCCTTCTGACGTCTAAATATACTGGATATGCATACAGTGTGCGCCGGGAGACCGGTAGAGATCAAGGGGTGAAAGTCCCCGACCATTGAAGGACCAGCAATCCACAAGGTCCCCGAGTCATGCGTTGCATACCGCGAGGTATGGGGCGAAGCGTTGACAG
>OKVZ01000323.1_pt1 | contig 17061 bp, 15 predicted proteins | sample 1606851 | NCBI WGS metagenome assembly OKVZ01 (sample SAMN03281010, study PRJEB24777) | human gut metagenome | isolation source: fecal sample PR157 from 1 month old male Malay infant, caesarean delivered... | reverse complement strand
GTGTTAATTGTGTTATTGCAGGGATTAAATAGATTTTTAACTAACGTAATAACTTTAGAAACTAAAAAAATCATTATATTAATATCATGACATCGGCAAATAACGACGAACTAAAAAATCAATCCGATAACGAATTCTTAATTTTAAAAAGTTTGGAGTTTCAATTATGAGCACTAACGAACGTATTCTTAGCCCCTTCACATTACCGAATGGCACTGAACTGAAAAACCGTTTGTTAATGGCCCCTATGACCACCTGCACCGGCTATTACGACGGCACCGTCACCAGCGAACTGGTGGAGTACTATCGTGCCCGTTCCGGAAGCATCGGCACCATCATTGTGGAGTGCTGCTTCGTCGACGATCTCGGTCTCGCCTTCCCGGGCGCGATCGGGATTGATAATGACGAGAAAATTGCCGGGCTGGCGAAAATCGCGGAGGCGATCAAATCCAAAGGATCTAAAGCCCTGCTGCAGATCTACCACGGCGGCCGCATGGTCGACCCGAAACTGATCGGTGGCCGTACGCCGGTTGGCCCAAGCGCTATTGCCGCGCCGCGTGAGGGCGCAGCAACGCCAGTGGCACTGACTGGCGAAGAAGTGGAAGGCATGATCGGCAAGTTTGGTGAAGCGGTGCGCCGCGCCATCCAGGCCGGCTTCGACGGCGTGGAAATCCACGGGGCAAACACCTATCTGATTCAGCAGTTCTATTCGCCAAACTCTAACCAGCGCGATGACGAGTGGGGCGGCAGCCGCGACAACCGCGCGAAGTTCCCGCTGGCAGTACTGGATATCACCCACAAAATGGTGCGCCAGTACGCGGACGACGCCTTTATTATTGGCTACCGCTTCTCTCCTGAAGAGCTTGAAGTGCCGGGCATCCGCTTTGAAGACACCATGTACCTGCTGGAAAAACTGGCGGCTCGCGGCGTGGACTACCTCCACTTCTCCGTCGGCGCGACCCTGCGTCCTTCCATTGTTGACACCCAGGACCCGACGCCGCTGATCGAAAAATACTGCGCGATGCGTTCTGAAACGCTGGCTCAGGTACCGGTGATGGGCGTGGGCGGCGTGGTGAATGCCGCCGATGCCAATGAAGCGCTGGACCACGGTTACGACCTGATTGCCGTTGGCCGTGCCACCATCGCTTACCCGGACTGGACCGACCGCATCGCGGCCGGGGAAAAACTGGAGCTGTTTATGGACAGCACCCAGCGCGAGGCGCTGAACATTCCTGAGCCGCTGTGGCGCTTCTCGCTGGTGGAAGCGATGATCCGCGACATGAGCATGGGCGAATCGAAATTCAAACCGGGCATGTTTACTGAGAAGGTGCAGGACGACGCGAACGAGCTGGTGATTAACGTCAGTCTGGAAACTGACCGCATTGCAGACATCGAGCTGGCCTCTGGCCCGAGCGAAGACGTTGAGTTTGTCACCAGCTTTGAAGAGATCCGCACCCGCATTCTGGATGCCAACACCCCGCACGTGGATGCCATCACCGGCGCAACCAGCCAGAGCGAGGCGGTGAAGAAAGCGGTCTCTAAAGCGATGCTGAAATCCAGCAAAGCGCTGGCCGCGGAAGAGGGCGTTGACCCGAACGAAACCCGCAGCGTGGACGTGGTGGTTGTCGGCAGCGGCGGCGCCGGTCTGGCGGCGGCGATTCAGGCGCACGACGAAGGCGCGAGCGTGCTGATTGTTGAGAAAATGCCAACCATCGGTGGGAACACCATTAAAGCCTCTGCCGGGATGAACGCCGCAGAAACCCGCTTCCAGCGCGTGAAGGGCATTCAGGACAGCAAAGAGCTGTTCTACCAGGAAAGCCTGAAAGGTGGCGGCAACAAGAACAACCCGGAACTGCTGCACCGCTTCGTGGAGAACGCGCCGCAGGCGATTGAATGGCTGGCAACCCGCGGCATCATGCTGAACGATATCACCACCACCGGCGGGATGAGCATTGACCGTACCCACCGTCCAAAAGACGGCTCAGCGGTCGGCGGCTACCTGATCAGCGGCCTGGTGCGTAACGTCAACAAACGCAACATCGAGGTGATGCTGGATACCTCCGTCAGCGACATCCTCTTCGAAAACGGCGAAGTGACCGGCGTGCGCCTGACCACCGAAGAGAACGAAACCCTCACCGTGGCAGCGAAAAGCGTGATTGTGGCCACCGGTGGCTTCAGCGCTAACAGCCAGATGGTGGTGAAATACCGCCCTGACCTGGAAGGGTTCGTTACCACCAACCATAAAGGGGCGACCGGCGGCGGCATCGCGCTGCTGGAGCGTATCGGGGCAGGTACGGTTGATATGGGCGAGATCCAGATCCACCCAACCGTTGAGCAGAAAACCTCGTACCTGATTTCCGAATCCATCCGCGGCGGCGGGGCGATTCTGGTCAATCAGAAAGGGGAACGCTTCTACAACGAAATGTCGACCCGCGATAAAGTCTCGGCGTCAATCATCGCCCTGCCGGAGAAATACGCGTACATCGTCTTTGACGAGCATGTTCGCGCCAAAAACAAAGCCGCGGATGAGTACATCGCTAAAGGCTTCGTGACCAGCGCCAGCTCGCCAAAAGCGCTGGCGGAAGCGCTCGGCATGGATTACCACGCTTTCCTGGCGACCCTGGAACGTTACAACGGTTTCGTTGAAAAACAGCACGATGACGACTTTGGACGTACCACCGCGCTGCGTGCGCCAATCAATGAAGGGCCATTCTACGCCATTCAGATTGCACCGGGCGTGCACCACACCATGGGCGGCGTGACCATCAACACCGAAACCTGCGTGCTGGACAGCAACCACAACGTGCTGCCAGGTGCGTTTGCGGCCGGTGAAGTGGTCGGCGGGATCCACGGCGGCAACCGTATCGGCGGTAACGCAGTGGCAGATATCATCATTTTTGGTACCCTTGCAGGACATCAGGCGGCTCTGCGTTCGAAAAAGATGTAAGGCACCTGCTTCCCAGGCCGGATACGCGCAGCGCTATCCGGCATTTTCCCCGGCGGCGCGGAGCTTGCCGGGGCTACTTCTGAGGACTCCTGCCATGCCTGATAGCCATCGCGTTTACAGCTACTCCGCCGTTCTGATGGGCTCGCCCATCCTCCTGAAACTCTTCTCCCATGACGAAGCCCTCGCGTCCCGCGTGTTTCGTCTGATCAAACAGTACGAAGATCTGCTCACCGTTAACCGCGCGCACTCGCAGGTGATGGACATTAACCATGCGGCGGGCCAGCATCCGGTCACCGTCAGTCGGCCGGTGTTTGATCTGATCCGCTGTGCAAAAGCGGCAAGCCTGCTCAAGGACAGCGCCTTTAATCTGGCGATCGGTCCGCTGGTGAAGCGCTGGAAAATTGGCTTTCAGGGGGACAGCGTTCCGCCTGCCGATGAAATCGCGTCGCTGCTGGCGATTACCCGACCCGAGGATGTTCTCCTTGACGAGGCCAGCAGCAGCGTGTTTCTGACCAGAGCGGGGATGGAGATCGATCTGGGAGCGATTGCCAAAGGCTATATCGCCGACCGGGTGCGGGATTACCTGCATAAAGAGGGCGCGGAGCTGGGGCTGATTAACCTCGGCGGCAACATTCAGACGTTAGGCTCGCCGGAAGGGGGCTGGAGCGTCGGGCTGAAAAAACCGTTCGCCGGAGATGCGCTGATCGGCACGATGATCGTTGAGAACGTGTCCGTCGTCACGTCGGGAACCTACGAGCGCTATTTTGAACAAGACGGCAAACGCTATCACCACATTCTTGATCCGCGCACCGGTTACCCGCTCGATAACGAACTGGACAGCGTCACCATCATTTCGAAAGATTCCATCGACGGCGATATCTGGACCACGCTGATGTACGGCATGGGCGTGGAGAAGGGCTGTGCCGCGCTGCGTGCGCGCCCCGACATTGAGGCCATCTTTGTGACCAAAACAAAAGAAGTGGTGTTCTCTTCAGCACACCACTTCCGCTTTACCCTGCTGGATGATACCTACCGCGTTACTGACAGTATTGCTTGAGCAGGCCCGTTTGCTCCGGCTGGAGACGGTAGCGATACACCGGACGCCCGGTGGCGCCGTAGTGAATGCTGGTGAACAGAATATTGATTTGCGCCAGCCAGATCAGGTATTTGCGGCAGGACACGCGGGAAATATTGACCGCGTTTGCCAGATCGTCGGTGGAAAACTCCGTCTCCGGGTGAGCGTCAACCCACTGGCAAATCGTGCGCAGCGTTTGCGGCGTTAACCCTTTCGGCAGCTTTTTGCTGTCCGCCAGTTCCGGCGCCCCGCCGTGGATCAGCCGGTCGACGTCCGCCTGCTCGTAATACTGGTGCGACCCCATCAGGCTGTGCTTGGCCTTCCAGCCGTTCAGCGCCTCTTCAAAGCGCGGGAACTGGAACGGCTTTATCAGATAATCCACCACGCCGTAATGGATGGAGGTCTGGATCGTCGCGGCGTCGGCGGCCGAGGAGATCATGATCACGTCGATTGGGCGGCCGGATGCGCGAATCACGGGCAGCAGATCCAGCCCGTTATCCTGCTGCATATAGACATCCAGCAGCACCAGATCGACGGGCTGGCTGGGATCATTAATGATGGCCTCGGCCTGGCTTAGCGTGGAGGCGACGCCGCAGCAGCTAAAGCCTTCAACACGGTTGACATACAGACGGTTGAGGTCGGCTACCATGGCGTCATCATCGACAATTAACACATTTATCACGCGATTTTCCTCTCGCTATCCCAGGGGATGTGAACAAAAAATTGGGTAAATACGCCGGGCTCAGACTCGACGGAGATATCGCCGCCAAGGTTCTGAATCTGCTGGCGAGCAAGGAACAGCCCAACGCCGCGGTTTTCACCTTTTGTTGAGAAGCCCTTTGTAAAAATAGACTCCAGCTGAGTGGGATCAATGCCGGGGCCATCGTCGCTGACTTCACAGCTGAGCCAGCCATTCTGATAATGCAGCAGCAGGCCGATCTCGCCCTCCTGCTGTCCTTCCATCGCGTCGAGCGCGTTTTCAATGAGATTGCCCAGCGCGGTGATCAGCACCGCGACCTGCTCTTCACTTGCGGTATCCGGTATCTGGCTTTCATCCGCCAGCGTCAGGGTGACGCCCGCTTCTTTCGCCCGGTTGATTTTACCCAGCAGGAACCCGGCAACCACCGGGGATTTTACCTTGCTCTGTATCGTACCGATATCCGTCTGGTAATGATGTGCCGTCTGGAGAATGTACTCTTCCAGCTTGTCGTAGCGCTTAATATTCAGCAGGCCGAGTATCACATGCAGTTTATTCATAAACTCGTGGGTGTGGGCGCGCAGGGCATCAACGTAGTTAACCATGCCGTCCAGACGCTGCATCAGCTGGCTGACTTCCGTTTTATCACGGAAGGTGGTGATGGCGCCGATCACCCGATCCTGACTTTTCACGGGGACCATGTTGCACAGCAATAGCCGACCGTTGCAGCTGATCTCCTGATCCTGGCGTGCGACGCCCGTCTTCGAGACGTCACGCAGGCTAGCCAGCAGGGGCGCGCTGGTGTTTTCGGTCTGCTTGCCTGCGGGGAGAAGCAATATTTCTCTGGCGGTCTGATTAATCATCGTCACGCGCCCGTGTATATCAACGGCCAGAACACCCTCGCGGAGCGACTGCAGCATCGCCTGGCGCTGTTCGAACAGGGCGGAGATTTCGTAGGGTTCGAGCCCGAACAGAATGCGCTTCAGAACCCGCACCAGACCCCAAATCGCCATAGAACTCATAAAAATACTGAACAAAATGGTCCAGACGGCGTTTAGCCGCCCGCGAGCGATCTGCTCTTCAACCTTATTCAGGGAGATTCCGACGACCACCACGCCAATCTGCTCGTGCTGGGCATCGTAGACGGGCGTAAAAACGCGCAGCGCTTCGGCGAGCGCGCCCCGGTTAACCGAAACGTTCTCTTTGCCTTCCAGCGCGGGGGTTAAATCGTCACCGATAAAATGCAGCCCGAGCAGCGCCTCATTCGGATGAGAGTAGCGGATCCCGCGCATATCAGTGACCACGGTGAACAGCAGATCGTTTCGCTTCGTCACCGCCTGGGCGATGGGCTGAATAATGTTCTCCTGCGGTGCCTGCATCAGGCCGCGCTGGATCTCGGGGCTGTCGGCGAGGGTGCGGGCAATGCCGAGCGCGGTGTCTTTGACATCATCGCGCGTTGCGCGGGTGATCTGCACCGAATAAAGCGCAAAAACCACCAGCAGAACTGAACCGATAATCGCGCACACCATCAGCGTGACCAGCGTATTGAGTTTCATGGGGCGCTTGCGCGTCGGAAGGAAAGGCTGCAAATCGCTCATCAACACTCCGCGATGATTAAGTAAGAGGGTAATTATCGCCGATGACGCACTTTTCTTAAAGCCATGTAAAAGCGTGGATTTGGTCCTCTTTTCGTGACCCTCCTCGCAGGTCATCTATATAAAACACTTTATAGTGTGTGGGTACTCATAATAAGGAGGCTGTTTATGAGCATTATGCTTACCGGTTCGGTCAAGGAAAGACGGCACGCCAGCACGATGAATATCGATAGATTGTCCACGCTGGACATGCTGAAAGTCATTCACCAGGATGATGCACTCATTTCTGCTGCTATCACCCCTTGTTTACAGACGATTGCCCGCGCGGTGGATAACGCTGCCGCGACCCTCAATCACGGTGGTCGCCTGGTCATTGTCGGGGCGGGGCCGTCTGGCCGCGTCGCGAAACAGGTTGCCGATGACTATGCGCCGGGCAAAACCCCTGTGATGGCCGTAACGGCACAAGAGGGGGAAGGGAGCTACGAGCGCGGCGTTTCCGACCTGCAGGCCATTAAATTTGGTGAACACGATATGATGCTGGCCGTGACCGTCAGCGGAAAAACGCCGTGGGTCTGGGGAGCGATGCGGCATGCATGGTCGCTGGGTTCGCCGGTCGCCGTGATTACCGGTGATGCGCAAAGTGAAGCCGCGCAGCTGGCGAGTATGGTTATAGCCCCCGAACTGGGTGCCGATGTGGTGGCCGGCTACCTCAACACCAAAGCGGGGATCGCGCAAAAAATGATCCTCTCGATGATCGCTACTGGGCTAGCCGTTCGAACCGGGCGCGTATACAGCAACCTGCGGGTGGATCTTGAGGCAAGCAACACCAAATGGGCCGAACGTCAAATCGCCATTGTAATGGAAGCGGGGGGATGCTCCCGGGCGGAGGCAAAAGCGGCGCTGGAGAGCTGTAACCATCACTGTAAAACAGCGGTATTGATGGTGCTGACAGGGCTGGATGCGTGGAAAGCTCATGAGCTGCTGGCGCAGAATAACGGGTTTATCCGCGTGGCGCTGCAGGAAGCGCCGTAATACGTACCGTTAAGAAATAAAAAAGGCCGCAGATGCGGCCTTTGGTGTTTTTAGAGGTTAGAACTGGTAGGTCATGCCCACACCAACGATGTCGTCGGTGGAAATACCGTATGCGTCATACAGCGCTTCATCGTTGTCCAGCATGTTGATTTTATAATCAACATAAGTGGAGAAGTTTTTGTTGAAGCTGTAGGTCATGCCCAGGTCGATGTAGTTAACCAGATCCTGATTGAATCCTTTACCGTCCAGATCTTTACCTTTTGAGTAAACCCATGCCAGGGAAGGACGCAGACCGAAGTCGAACTGGTACTGTGCAACCGCTTCAAAGTTCTGAGTATGGTTGGCGATACCAACGTTGCCGATTGGCGTCATGTTGCGGGTTTCCACATACATCATCGCCAGGTAAACGCTGTTTGCGTCGTATTTCGCGCCAACGGTCCAGGCTTCAGCTTTTTCGCCACCCGCAAAACCGATGCTTTCTGCGGCTTTGCCGTAGGCAACCTGATCGTTGGTACGGTCAGAAGAAGAGTACGCCGCACCCAGGCTCAGGCCGGACAGATCGCCAGAGAAGTCATAGGAGGTGGACATACCGAAGCCGTCGCCGTTCTGGAAGCGTACGTCTTTATGACCGTTTTTAGTGCCTTCCTGATCTTCGTTAGCGTTTGCACCTTCGTTAGCACCCTGATACTGCAGCGCAAAGTTCAGGCCATCAACCAGACCAAAGAAATCATTATTACGATAGGTCGCAACACCGTTGGTACGGCCAACCATAAAGTTATCAGTCCAGGTGTAGGAATCACCGCCAAATACAGGCAGCATATCGGTCCACGCTTCAACGTCGTACACGACGCCGTAATTACGGCCATAATCAAATGAACCGTATTCGCCAAATTTCAGGCCAGCGTATGCCAGACGGTTAAAGGATTTATCACCCGCGCCTTCGGTATCGTTAGCGTAGGTTTTATATTCCCACTGGCCGTAACCGGTCAGGTCGTTAGTGATCTGGGTTTCGCCTTTGAAACCAATCTGTACATAGGTTTCATCGCCGTCGTCGCCAGGGTTGTCAGAGAAGGTATGACGCGCGTCGACCTTACCGTACAGGTCAACTTTATTGCCGTCTTTGTTGTACATTTCAGCCGCATTTGCTGCGCCTGCCATTAATAACGCGGGTACAAGAATTGCCAGCACTTTTCTTTTCATTATATATTCCCTTTAAAGATAATTTATATGAATATATGTAATTACCCTCCGTAATTACAGGGTTGATACTATTCCAGGAGATGTGATTTAGTTTCAAAAATAAATGTAATAAAATTCGATGAAATATTTCAAATTATTTCTATAAATCTCTTTATTTTTCCGGTGAATTAATTAATTGAATTTATAAGGTGTAATTATTATTAAATATTTCGCATTTCTATTTTTTAATTTATTTAATTTGGCTATGTTATAATTCATCCTCTTTTTAACAACAGGACATGACGATGGAACTGGCCCGGTGGCAGCATGGCTTTGAGCGCTGGCTCAAGGAAAATCATCAGAACGACGATACCGCACATGATATTTCGCATTTTCGACGGGTCTGGATGACGGCGCAAAAAATCATGGTTCACCACGCGGTCGAGCCGCGGGTGATTCTGGCCGCATGCTATTTCCACGATATTGTCAGCCTGCCGAAAAATCATCCCGAACGCAGGCAGTCGTCAAGGCTCGCCGCGCGTAAGACGAGCGACATTCTGCGCCGCGACTTTCCGGACTTTCCGCCAGAGCACATTGCCGCCGTCGCGCACGCGATTGAGGCGCACAGCTTTAGCGCCGAAATCGCGCCGCAGAGTATGGAAGCCAAAATAGTGCAGGACGCTGACCGGCTGGAAGCGTTAGGTGCTATCGGCCTGGCGCGCGTTTTTGCCGTCTCGGGCGCGCTGGGCGTGCCGCTATTTGACGCGGACGATCCCTTTGCCGATGCGCGATCCCTCGACGATAGGGCATTTGCCCTCGACCATTTTCAGACCAAGCTGCTGCGTTTGCCTGATACAATGCAGACGGAAATGGGCCGCGAACTGGCACGTCACAATGCCGATTTCCTGATCCAGTTTATGGCGAAACTCAGCGCCGAATTACACGGCGACTGCCTCGGGCTGGATAGCCAGGTGCTGAGCCGCTTCCGTCGCAGTTTGCGCAACTGAACTGTGGTAATCTGTTCCCAGTCTTTACTCTCCGGTTAAAAGAATGCAGGAAAATCGAGCAGTGAAAGAGCCCGCGCCCGCGCAGGCTGAGAAATCAACGGCAACGGTGCAGGCCTTACTTCGCCAGCTGTTGGATATCTATGATGCTAAAACGCTGGCCAGTCTGCTGGTGGCAAACGGCGAAAGCCACTGGAGCCCGGCGATCCTTAAACGTCTGCTGACCAGCGAGCGAGCAGGGCGTCGCCTGAGTGAAGGCGAGTTTCGTTATCTGCAAAACCTGCTTCCGCGACCTTCTGCCGCGCACCCGAACTATGCCTTCCGGTTTATCGATCTGTTTGCCGGTATCGGCGGTATTCGGCACGGTTTTGAAGCTATCGGCGGACAGTGCGTATTTACCAGCGAGTGGAACAAGCACGCCGTGCGGACCTATAAGGCCAACTGGTACTGCGACCCGCACGAGCATCATTTCAACGCCGATATTCGCGATGTCACCCTGAGCCATAAAAGCGGCGTGAGCGATGAGCAGGCCGCCGAGCATATTCGTCAGACGATCCCCGCGCATGACGTGCTGCTGGCCGGCTTTCCGTGCCAGCCTTTTTCGCTGGCCGGCGTCTCCAAGAAGAATGCCCTCGGACGCGCCCACGGTTTCGCCTGCGATACGCAGGGAACGCTGTTTTTTGACGTGGCGCGCATTATTGACGCCCGTCGTCCAGCCATTTTTGTACTGGAAAACGTCAAAAACTTAAAAAGCCACGACGGCGGGAAAACCTTCCGCATTATCATGCAAACGCTGGATGAGCTGGGTTATGACGTGGCCGATTCAGAGGACATGGGCGCGGACGATCCTAAAATCATTGATGGGAAACATTTCCTGCCCCAGCATCGCGAACGTATCGTGCTGGTGGGCTTCCGCCGCGATCTCAATCTGAAAGGGGATTTCACCCTGCGGGATATTCCTTCTCTGTATCCCGAGCGCCGTCCTACCGTGGCCGACCTGCTGGAACCGGTCGTCGACGCGAAATTTATCCTGACCCCGGTGCTGTGGAAATACCTCTACCGCTATGCCAAGAAGCATCAGGCGAAAGGCAACGGCTTCGGTTTTGGGATGGTCAACCCGAACGATCCGCACAGCGTCACCCGCACGCTGTCTGCTCGCTACTATAAAGACGGCGCGGAAATCCTGATCGACAGAGGCTGGGACAAAGCGCTGGGCGAAAAAGATTTCGACGATCCGCACAACCAGCGTCATCGCCCACGGCGCTTAACGCCGCGGGAATGCGCCCGGTTGATGGGCTTTGAAACGCCGCAAGGCTACGGTTTCCGCATTCCGGTTTCAGACACCCAGGCGTACCGCCAGTTTGGTAACTCGGTCGTCGTTCCCGCGTTTGCGGCTGTCGCAAAACTGCTGGCTCCGCGCATCAGACAGGCGGTGGCGCTACGCCAGAGTGAGGCCGTCAATGACGGACGTTCACGATAAGGCCACGCGCAGTAAAAACATGCGTGCCATCGGCACGCGTGACACCGCCATTGAAAAGCGCCTGGCCGCGCTGCTGACGCAGGCAGGGTTTGACTTTCGCGTGCAGGATCCCGCCCTGGCGGGGCGTCCCGATTTCGTCCTCGACGCCTGGCAGTGCATCATCTTTACTCACGGCTGCTTCTGGCACCATCACGACTGCTACCTGTTTAAAGTCCCCGCGACGCGCACCGATTTCTGGCTGGATAAGATTGGTAAAAACGTCGAGCGCGACAAACGGGATCTCTCAATGCTTATTGCGCAGGGCTGGCGGGTGCTGATCGTCTGGGAGTGTGCGCTGAGAGGCAGACTAAAGCTGAACGATACCGATCTGCGCGAACGGCTGGAAGAGTGGATCTGCGGCGGCGGTCAGACCGCGCAGATCGACACCCAGGGTATTCACCTGCTTACGGTTTCTCCACCTCACAAGGCGTGACCACCGGTTTTGCCGGCAGCAAATATTTGCCCAGCGTGACCAGCACGACGGCAAACACGATGATCCCTAAAGCAATCCATTCCACAGGCGAGAGCGTTTCTCCTCCCAGTCCTGTCCCGAGCAGCACGGCCACGACCGGGTTAACGTAGGCGTAGCTGGTGGCGACCGCCGGTGAGACGTTGCGGATCAGGAACATATAGGCGTTAATGGCGATGATAGAGCCAAACAGCGCCAGGTAGCCTACCGCGAGAAAGCCCGACAGGTCCGGCAGCGCGGTCAGCTTTTCTCCCGTCAGGGTGGAGGCCAGAAGCAGGACAATCCCCGCGGCGAGCATCTCAATCGCACCGGCCATCATGCCGGTCGGCAGTTCGATACGCGACCCGTAGACGGAGCCGAACGCCCAGCTCATCGAGCCGATCAGGATAATCACCGCGCCCCACGGATTCCCGCTCAGGTTGCCGCCGCTGTTGAGCAGAACAATGCCGGCCAGCCCAATCCCAATCCCCAGCCATTCCAGCTTGCGGGTGCGGATGCCAAAAAGACGGCTGAAGCAGAGGGTAAACAGCGGTACGGTGGCAACGACCACGGCGGCGATCCCGGACGGGACGTTCTGGTGCTCGGCAATCGTCACAAACCCGTTCCCCACTGCCAGCAGCAGCAGGCCGATCAGGGCGGCATTCAGCATCGGGCGCAGCGGGGGAAGCTTATGCCCGCGCAGCATCAGGAAGGCCAGCAGCAGGATACCCGCCGAAAGGAAGCGGATGCCCGCCATCATCAGCGGCGGCCAGCTTTCCACGCCGATGCGAATGACAAAGTAGGTTGAGCCCCAGATGATGTACAGCGAAAAGAGTGCCCCGATGAGCGGTAGTAATTGCCGGAAACGCATAATCCCTCACGACGAAATAAAAAGGTCGCTGATAGTAAACGCGAAAACTATCGCGCTGGCGAGCCCTTTAATTGTGTAGCTGATGTGAATTTTTTGTTGACGTAAGGTGCCTGTTTCCGGGTTTGCGCTTTTGCTCCATACTATTCACTTAATTACCAAAAAATGAAGGATTAAGATTTTGGCAGGAAGTAGCTTATTAACATTGCTGGATGATATAGCCACCCTACTGGACGACATTTCAGTGATGGGGAAACTGGCGGCGAAGAAAACCGCAGGCGTGCTGGGCGATGATTTATCGCTTAACGCGCAGCAGGTGAGTGGGGTGAGGGCAAACCGTGAACTGCCAGTGGTGTGGGGCGTGGCGAAAGGTTCCTTCCTGAATAAGGTGATCCTGGTGCCGCTGGCATTGCTGATCAGCGCCTTTATCCCCTGGGCCATCACGCCGTTACTGATGATCGGTGGGGCATTTCTCTGCTTCGAGGGCGTGGAGAAAGTGCTGCATTCCTTTAGCGCGCGCAAGCAGAGCGATACGCCGGAGGTGCGCCAGCAGCGTCTTGAAGCGCTGGCCGCGCAGGATCCAAAAACCTTCGAGCGCGATAAGGTCAAAGGCGCTATTCGGACCGACTTTATCCTGTCTGCGGAAATCGTCGCGATTACGCTGGGGATTGTCTCTGACGCGCCGCTTCTGAACCAGGTCCTGATCCTCTCCGGCATCGCGATTCTGGTCACCGTGGGCGTGTACGGTCTGGTGGGACTGATCGTCAAGCTGGACGATATTGGCTACTGGCTGGAAGAAAAGTCGAGCGCGGTGGCAAGAGGCATCGGCAAAAGCCTGCTGGTGCTGGCGCCCTGGCTGATGAAGAGCTTGTCGGTGGTGGGCACGCTGGCGATGTTCCTCGTAGGCGGCGGAATTGTGGTTCACGGCATTGCGCCGCTGCACCATGCCATCGAACATTTCTCCTCCACGCAGGGGGCCGTTATCGCGGCGATTCTGCCCACGCTGCTGAACCTGGTGCTGGGCTTTATCATTGGCGCTATCGTCGTTGCGGCGGTGAAGCTGGTTGAGAAAATTCGCGGTACGTCGCACTAATTGTTACCGTCGGCAGGATGCAAAAAGACCATTCCTCGTCTAAATTGAAACAGTTTCACCCTGATACAGGAGGCAGGTATGGTCTTTTTGGTCAGTGATGAAGTTAAGCCTAAAAAGGGCGGCCCACGTATGATCGTCACCGGGTATTCCAGCGGAATGGTGGAATGCCGGTGGCACGATGGCTATAGCATCAAGCGGGAAGCATTCCGTGAAGATGAGCTTCAGCCGGGGGACGGGCAGCACAAACGGGACAAGGCTTAATCACATAACGCCCGGCTTTGCCGGGCGTTTTTATCTCAGGTTTCGGGTATAGAGCAGTAATCAGGGAGTGTGTGTGCAGCGCGATACCTTTGTTGTAAGACAAACTTTTTTGCAATGGCTGCATAAGCGTAGCAATCCGGGGCGGATTGTTAATCTCTGTTTTCTGATCGTTCTGGTGTTTTCCACGCTCCTGACCTGGCGTGAGGTGGTGGTGCTGGAAGAAGCGTACATCTCCAGCCAGCGCAACCATCTGGATACGGTGGCCAGTTCGCTGGACAGGCAGTTACAGAACAGCGTTGACAGGATGCTGTTATTCCGCCAGGGCATGCATGATGCAATCGAGACGCCGCTGGCCTTTGATGTCCTACAGGACGCGGTGTCACGCTTTAACACCGTCCGCATGCTCCCCACCTGGCAGCTCGCCGTTGATAAAAAGCGCACCCTTCCCATCAACGGGGTCTCGGATGCGTTCGTGGATAAAACCACGCTTCTGAATCGGGACGCTGAACGCATCAGTCATGAAATTTCTGCCGCGCTCGAAGTGGGGTATCTGCTCAGGCTGGCGTCATCGAGAGTGCAAACGGAAGACCGGACGGAGGGGGAGTATCAGCTGTACGATACTAGGCTTAATATGATTGCCACCTCAGCCCACGCGGGGAGTCCGGTTAACCAGTTTGACGAACGCGAAACGGCGCAGATTGCCCAGGCGATTGAGCATGATACCGGCGGCGGTATCCGCCTCGGGAGCCGGTTTATCACCTGGGAGCGGCTCGATCATTTCGATGGCGTCGTCCTGCGGATCCACACCCTGCACGAAGGGGTGCAGGACGACTTCGGCAGTATCAGCATTGTGCTGGCGCTGCTGTGGGCGCTCTTTACCGCCATGCTGTTGATCTCGTGGCTGGTGATCCGTCGGATGGTGAGTAACATGTATACGCTTCAGCACTCGCTCCAGTGGCAGGCCTGGCACGATCCGCTGACCCGATTGAATAATCGCGGCGCGCTGTTCGACCGCGCAAAATTGCTGGCGGAAACCTGTCGTCAGCAGTCGCTGCCGTTCTCGGTGATTCAGATCGATCTCGACTATTTTAAAAACATCAACGACCGTTTTGGCCATCAGGCCGGTGATAAGGTGCTTTCCCATACGGCAGGCGTGATTGCCAGCGCGTTACGCAAGAATGACGTGGCCGGACGCGTCGGTGGCGAAGAGTTTTGTGTGGTCCTTCCCGGTCTTGGTCTGGAGGAGGCGAGAGGCGTCGCCGAACGCATTCGTTGCCGAATCAACAGTAAGGAGATCCTGGTGAAGAAGAGCACAACCCTGCGCATCAGCGCGTCACTGGGCGTCAGCAGCGCGGATGAAACGGGCAATTACGATTTTGAACAGCCGCAGTCCGTGGCGGACGCCCGGCTGTATCAGGCCAAGCAGAGCGGGCGTAACCGGGTCGTGTGGCGGGATCAGGACAGGAAATGATCCAGCCCCTCCTGCCAGCCCGCAGGCCCGGGCTGTTGGGTGTGATAGACCCGCGCGGGGTTATCGTCCCGTAGCGTGATGCCCTGGCGGTTAATCCCCTTGATCACCACCGCGAAGTCCATGCTGTCGAGCAGCGGCGCATCGTTGGGACCGTCGCCGAGCCCTAGCGTGGTGGGTTCAATGTCTTCCTGCTCGCGATACCGTTCAATCAGCCAGTTAACCGCCACGTCTTTACCGCAGCGGGCGTCCAGAATATGCCAGAAGCGCGCCCCCTGCAGGCATTGCAGGCCGCTGTGCGCCAGTTCCTCTTCAAACTGAAGCAAGTTCTCGTCGGTATCGCGCCAGATCAGCGTGACGGAGGCTTCGTGCTTGCGGGCAAGCGTCGAACGGTAGCGCGTCAGTCCGGTCCACTCGCTAATAACGTGCTCATCCACATCGTCAAAGGTGGTGAATTTAAAGCCCGTCTGCAGGCGAATCTGCTCGATCCGCGGACGAATATCCCGGTGCGTCATCCCTCTAATCTGACGCTGGATAGTGTCCCAGCGCACGTCAGGCTGAATCACCGCGCCGTTCTCGGCAATAAACGGCAGGCCTTCCAGCCCCAGATCCTGCTGAATATCCAGCATCTCTGCCGCGGTTTTGCTGCTGCAGAGAATGATCGGAATCTGGTTATCCTGCAGCCTGTCCAGCCAGGGCATGGCGGGTTGCCAGTCATAGGTATGAATATCCAGCAACGAGCCATCCAGGTCGGAAAAAATCAGCAAGGTATCCCGCAGTGAAGGCATAGTGACTCCCGGTGACGGATGCGTTTCTCTCTAAGAAAATTCCTAAAAAAAATCCGAATTGTTAACCGGAGAAATGAGAGTATTCCCTGGCAAACCCGCATTCGGCGTATGTTATTGCTCATAACCAAAAGCATTATGTTAAAAATATTATATTCATCCTAAGAATATATGCTTGTCAGACAAATTCGTTGGGGATAGTGTGGCATGTACATCAGATTTCCTGGTGTAACGAATTTTCAAGTGCTTCTTGCATAAGCAAGTTTTGATCCCGGTCATCCCCATGACCGGGATTTTTTTCGCCCTAACGATTGGCTTCCGACACGCTAAAGTCGTGAATATCGAGCTCGAAGGCCTCGGCCAGCTCGCGATAGGTGTGATAATCCCTTCCGTTGACAATGACGCGGTCCGAATTGTCGTCCGTGCGGCGGACTTCTGACTCGCTGATCTCATTGATGGCGGCCAGCAGGGCATCGACATCCACCTCGACTTCGCGCTTGATGGTATCGCTGTACTCTTTATCGGTCTTCATTGCGGGACTCCTCTTTCAACCTGCAAACGTGTCCAGGGTTAAGTATAGCCTGTGCATAAAAACGCCATTCACGCCGGGCGGCGATGTGCGTTTTTGCGTTTTGTTCTACACTGGCTCAAAACCAGAGGAGGAATGTATGAAGGTCAACGATCGGGTAACCGTTAAAACGGACGGTGGGCCGCGCCGCCCGGGTGTGGTGCTGGCAATTGAAGAGTTTAGCGAAGGTACAATGTACCTGGTATCACTGGAAGACTACCCGCTCGGCATTTGGTTTTTTAACGAACTGGGGCATCCGGACGGGATTTTTGTAGAGAAAGCAGACTAGCACGGCGTCGGGTAGCACATTGCGTGCCCGACACCCGCTGTAAAAGCAAAAATCTCTGGCCAGGCCAGAGATCAAAGGTAGGGTGCACAGGGTCTTTTCTTAAGCGACTAAGGAAGGTGCGAATAAGCAGGTCATTTCTTCCCAAGCTGACTCGCTGATTAAAATTTCGCGGATCTGGGCCGATTTTTTTCCCGCAAACACATCGAATCAGCCTATTTAGGCTATTTTTTCCA
>OKVZ01000319.1_pt1 | contig 17261 bp, 14 predicted proteins | sample 1606851 | NCBI WGS metagenome assembly OKVZ01 (sample SAMN03281010, study PRJEB24777) | human gut metagenome | isolation source: fecal sample PR157 from 1 month old male Malay infant, caesarean delivered... | reverse complement strand
CACGTTCTTCTGGAGCTTTATCGATCATGCTGTAATCTTGGAAATCAGCTTGGCCTTTTTCAGCCAATACTTTAGTGATTGCAGCAGTCAAAGTAGTTTTACCATGGTCAACGTGACCGATTGTACCAATGTTAACATGCGGTTTCGTACGTTCAAATTTTTCTTTTGCCATTAGGATTGTATCCTCCTTCACAAAAACAAATTACATTCTAGTATTAATATAATATATTAACCCTAATTTATCAATGGAATATAAGATTCCCTTATACATTATTATACCATATATAGAAAAACTTCTAAAAATACAAATATTCTTCTAAAATAAAAAAACTGACAAATGTAATCCTTACACTCATCAGCTTCAATTTATATTTTATGGAGAAATAAAAAAATCCTCATCAATGTGAGGTTTAATGGTGGCGGCACACGGATTTGAACCGCGGACACACCGGGTATGAACCGATTGCTCTAGCCAACTGAGCTATGCCGCCATGTATGGAGCTAGTGACCGGGATTGAACCGGTGACCTTATCCTTACCAAGGATACGCTCTGCCGACTGAGCTACACCAGCACAATGAACGATCATTTCACTGTGAATTTTTGTGGTTGCGGGGACAGGACTTGAACCTGCGACCTTCGGGTTATGAGCCCGACGAGCTACCAACTGCTCCACCCCGCTATAAATGGTGGAGGGAGAAGGATTCGAACCTTCGAAGTCGAAGACGGCAGATTTACAGTCTGCTCCCTTTGGCCGCTCGGGAATCCCTCCAAAATAAAATGGAGCTGGCGATAGGAATTGAACCCACAACCTGCTGATTACAAGTCAGCTGCTCTACCAATTGAGCTACGCCAGCATCATTACGACAAGATGTATTTTATCATCCGTCCCACTAAGTGTCAAGAACTTTTTAAAAACTTTTTTGAAGTTTTTTTCGTTCACTGCGGTATCCCTTAGTGCTTAATCATAATAACATGAAACGATACCCTATGCAAGTATTTTTTCTAAACTTTTTAAACTTCATTTTTTCCTCATTGGCAATCATAGATAAAGATAGATAATTGCTAATATAGCCACTATTATCCGATAATACCCAAAGGAGGATAAAGAGGATCGATTCAAGTACCACAAAAATACTTTTACCGTAATATAACCCACTATATATGACACGAGTGTGCCAATGGCAAACATAATAATATCATTTAAGTCTAATAAATGTATTACCCGTAACAAATCATATATACAAACAATAATCATAACTGGTACAGCCATGATAAACGAAAAATCAGCAGCAGCTCTTCGAGTACAACCGATTAACATGCCCCCTGCAATGGTAGCGCCAGACCGCGAAAATCCAGGCCACAAACAGAGCATTTGATAGAGCCCAATCTGGAAGCATTGGTATATAGATAAATTATTTACAGAATCTACCAGTCTTGTAGTCACTCGTCTTTTTTCTGCATAAATCATAAAAAGGGCGCCTATCAAAAGACCTATTATCACAGGAATCGGCCCAATTATAATCATATGCCCTGTACTAGATACAGGAATACATTCTGTTATACCTTCTATAACACCTAAAATGAGGGCAATTACATATTGGTCCATGATATCACCTGCCTTTTATATGCGGTCATAACTCATGGCAATATATAATGCCCTCAGCAATCAATATAACTCTATTAATCAATAACCATAACACGATCAGGTTTAGTGATTGTCACTACCGCATGTTTTGGATCATTATTGTGTTCTAAGTATAATTGATCACCTTCGAGATGACCACGCCAACCTACAACAATCGGATATGTTTTACTAATAGTCTTTAATAGTTCAAGAGGATTTAAATTTAATATCGGTGCAAACAATACATTAATACCATCGATAAGAACAACTTCTGTATCACTGCGACTTAATGCACGACGAATTACTTCTTCTGCAAGTTGTGGTCTTTCATCACGAGGTACTAATAAAAACTCTTCTTCAATAAGTTGTTTTGCCTCTAAGTACTTCCAACCTTTTTGTTCAGATAATTCACGAATTAACAAACTTTTACCAGAACCAGGACCACCAACGATAAACAATATGCGTTCATCATCACCTTGAATTTGTTCCCAACGTTCTCTTACATCTTGAACTGTAACCATATCCCTTGCCTCCTCGCTGTAACCGTTCCTACTTAACTGGACGGTCAGATAACATAACGGATTTGATATATTGGTTTTTATCATCTAGGGCAAACTGCAAATATGAGTCGCTTGCCGCTGGATTTTTATATTCATATACAGTAGATGTGCCCGCATTTGTTGTAGATTCAACAATACGAGTAGGCATACCATATACAAAGAGCAATAAGTATTTAGTATCCCCCATCGCAATGCCGCGACGAGTAGGTGTGTAAATATTTAATAGAACACGATTGATGAGATTTTTTTTATCAACACTCACGCCATATTCGTTATAACCAATAAATGTAGACCCAAACAACATACCTTGATGTTTCCAATCATTATTGGGATCATTAACAAAATAATCATTTAATTTATAGCCACGCAACACAAAATCATCAGCAGTCAATTTACCTGCTTGAAAATCATATACTGGAGCTTTAGGCAATCCAAATCTTGGCCATACTTGTCCACTAATCATATCAACAGCCTCTACATTGCTTTGTTTGATGGTGAAAGCAATATATTCTTTCTGTTGCCCTAGCATAGATTGTTGTTGGCTATTATTATTTGTATTCTCTATCGAACTATTAAATTCCTTTTTTCGAGACCATGAATTTTCGGAATGACCTTCATATAGGAAAATATAACTTTCATTTTTCAAATCACGCCACATCGCAATAGGGCTACCATAGGCAAATACCAATTCCATGCGCGTGCTACCAACACCAATATCGCGTACAGTGTGGATGCCTTTTTTCGTACTATGAATATTAGTAATAGTATTCGGTTCAAAGAAATAAGTAGCACCTTGACCGCGTAATTGATTATTTACTAAACGCTCTTGAGCAGGTCCCGTATAAACGGTCACCTCCAAGTCTTTCATATAGTACGTCGTAAAGTTATCACGAACCACTGTTTTTTCTACATCTTTAGGCGCTACAAACTGATCTCCTAAGCGATACCCATCAATAGCATAATCATCTTCAGACCCTAAAGCTGGCAAATTATTAGCCGTATAAGACTTACCAATATCAGCCAAGTTATTTTGCGTTACGCTAGGCAATGGACCTTCATTTTCGCTAGCTGCTTGCCAAAACTGTATGGAATCACCAAACTCGGTAACTGCCATTTGTTCAGCTAGCCATCCTGTTTTAGTGCTTTCCTTTTTTGTCTTTGTATCGATTTTAACAGCTTTAATCGGTGCATTATCTATATACGCAACAGACTCAGCCGCATCAGTTCCCGCTGCTTCTACAGCTGTCTTATCATCCGTATGTGCAACATCATTTGCATTCTCTGTAGATTCTACCGCTGTTTGTTTCACAGTCGAAATAGCCGGCTCTGCTGCATACCCTACCGATGTAGCAGATAAGCCTACTAGAAGTGCCGCTACGATACGGCTCTTAATAGAATGATTCATCGATTACTCTCCAATTGTGCACGCAACCATGTCAACCATGGCTCAAGTCCATTATGGGCCGTGCAACTTACTTCAAAAATCTCTCCTGTTGGATTCAAATTACGTATATCTTGTATGGCCTTATCTTTTTTGAAAGGTACATAAGGCAATAAATCTATCTTATTAATGAGGATAGCCTTTGACTCTTTAAAGATTAATGGGTATTTAAGAGGCTTATCCTCACCTTCAGTAACAGATAATACAGTTACCTTCATGCTTTCACCAATCTCAAATTCTGCAGGGCATACAAGGTTACCTACATTCTCGATAATGATCATATCCAGTTCATCAAGATTTAAATCACCTAGTGCATCTTGAATCATTTGTGCATCAAGATGGCAACCTCCCACTGTATTGATTTGAATAACAGGAACGCCTAATTCATGAATCCGTTCCGCATCCTTAGCAGTAAATAAATCACCTTCAATAACAGCAAGGCGGTAATCTTTTTTCAAATCATGTAAAGTTGCCTCTAACAGAGATGTTTTACCAGCCCCTGGAGAACCTAATAGATTGAATACAAAAATATTTTTTTCCTTAAACAACTGTTGTAAGGACTCTGCAATGGCATCATTTTTTGCCAATACATTAGTTTTAACTTGAACTTGCATGTCCTAACCTTTCTATCAATCGATATCCATGGAGGTCACTTGTAGTTCGCGGCCACCAATGGTTTGTACGAAATGACTGTCACAATAGGGACAGATAAACTTATAATTTTCTACAGGAAATGTTTTATCACAATCTAAGCACTTTCCTTCAATAGGAATAGTGTTGATTTCTATGCGGGAACCCTCTGCTGCGGTTCCCTTTGTAACCGCTTCCCAACAGAAAAGTAGGGAATCTGGTTCTACGCCACTCATAAGACCCAAATCGAGTTGAACGGAATGAATCACAGATGCATCGTGTTGGCGCAATGTATCAAGGGCCACATCAAGTATACCTTCTGCTATAGACATCTCATGCATGGTATGCCTCATATACAGCTTCAAGCATCATTGTAGTCGTTACAGAGCCTACACCACCAGGTACAGGCGTAATAGCTGATGCAATATCTTTTACCGCTTCATAATCAACATCGCCTACCGTCTTACCTTCTAGTTCATTAATGCCTACATCGATAACAACAGCACCTGGCTTAATCATATCTGCTGTAATCATATGCGCACGACCAGCTGCAGCAATAACGATATCGCCACGTTTTACTTGTTCTGCCAAATCAGGGGTTCTAGAATGACACATTGTAACAGTACCATGTGCACCAAGTGTCATAAGAGCTACAGGCTTACCAATCACTTGGCTACGACCGATTACTACCACATGTTTACCCTCTACAGGAATATCGTAGTGGTTTAAAATTGCCATGCACGCCTTAGCAGTACAAGGGGCAAAGCCCCCTTTGCCTGCAGTTACAAGGCCAATATTATACGTAGTTAAACCATCGATATCTTTTTTAGGATCTAGCATATCGATAAGAGCCTCTGTATCAATGTGTTTAGGCATCGGCATTAACGGTAAAATTCCATGAACAGCCGCATCATTATTTAATTCTTGCAATGCTGTCACCACTTCATCCTGTGTAGCCGTTTCAGGTAATTGTTTTAATACAAAGCCATAGCCAAAATTCTTTGCTGTCTTTTCCATAAATGTAGCATACATATGAGCACCGTGGTCTTCACCAACGAGTAATACTGCCATAGTAATTACAGAGTCTCCTACTGCTGCAACTTTTTCTTGTAAAATCGCCTTGTGAGCATCTGCTACTGCTTTACCGCGTAATTCGATCATGTGTATCTCCATTCATTCAAATCATCTATAAAATAAGGTGCCTCCGGAGAGGCACCTAAGTCTCTTATTCTATTATATAACGAACTGTCTATAATTTCTAATTATGACCGATTTCGTTTTATCTACGGAAATGAACAGTAATTGCTGTACCAGCCTGAACAGTTGTACCGCTACTTTCATCTTGAGATGTAGCCGTACCAGTTCCATCCGGTTTAAAGGCAAGTCCCGCCTTATGTAACCAATCACGCACTTCACCATAGGTAAAACCAGTAAAGTTAGGCAATGTAACAGAACCATCACTTCCCGGTTTTGGTTCAGGTAATGTATTAGCAGCTTTAACAGCTACTGGTGTACTTTCTTTAACATACGGACTCATTTGGTAATACCGTACAAGTTGAGATACGATGTCCTTAAATACAGGGGCTACAATTTGACTACCATAATAAGAACCCTTTTGTGGGTCATCAATAACGACAAGAACTACAAATTTTGGATCCTCTACAGGGCCAAAGCCAATAAAGGACGCAATGTATTGTCCGTCGAGATAACCGCCATGTTTGGTATCTAGTTTTTGCGCCGTACCAGTTTTACCGCCGAAGTGATAACCTTCTACCATCGCTTTTGTACCGCCACCTTCGGATACTTCTTTTTCTAGAATATCTACAATGGTTTTAGCGGTTTCCGCCGGAACTGGTTGTCCCACAACAGATGTTTCAGTCGTACTTGTAACATCGCCTTGAGAGTTACTATAAGACTTGATGATATGTGGTTTCATCATAGCCCCACCATTAGAAAGTGCACCAAAGGCGCGAACCATTTGTAATGGTGTAACCGCAATACCTTGACCGATGGACATAGTCGCAACGTCTAGCTTACTCATATCCTCTGGATTATACAAAATACCTGCTCCTTCACCAGGCAATTCAATACCTGTTTCAGAGCCAAAGCCATAATCACGTATATATTTCGAGAGAATATCTGCACCTGTTAATGTACCAATTTCAGCCATACCAGTATTAATAGAGTACTTCAAAATATCTAGCAAACGAACAGGACCATATCCCTCACCATTCCAGTTTCTAATGATATGTCCATTGGCAGCGAAGGCCCCTTTATCGTTATACACAGTGTCTAACTTCCATTTGCCTGCTGCAAGAGCTGCAGATGCAATGATAGGTTTGAATGTAGAGCCTGGTTCATATAAATTGGTAACCGCAATATTTTTGAAAGCCTCTTCACCACTTTGGTTGTAGTTATTAGGATCATAACTTGGACGATTGGCCATCGCTAATATTTCACCGTTCTTTGGATCCATAACGATAACGCTGGCATGCTTAGCTCCTGTATCAACCATCGCCTTATCAAGAGCGCGTTCTGCAATAAATTGAATTGTTGCATCGATGGTTAAGGTTACGCTTTTACCCTTATCTGGTAAAAATTTAGATAATACGGAACCAAAGATGGCATTCCCTTTATTATCAGTAGCTACAATTTCTTGTTGTACGCCCCCCTTTAATTCGTCATCAAGAACCATTTCTAGACCATCAAGACCTTTATCATCAGTGCCGACAAAGCCTAATACTTGTGCCGCTAAGACACCATTTGGATAATAGCGCTTAGATTCTTCAACGAAATTGAGGCCTGCAATATTATTATCCTTAATAACTTGTTGTACCGCTTTTGATTTGTCTGCATCCATCATACGATTCAACCAGACAAAGGCGGTATCCTCTTGCAAAGCTTTCACAATATTCTCTTTTGACATCGTTACATACGGTGAGATGAGCTCCGCAATCTCTTGAGGAGACTGTTTAATCATCTTTGGATCCGCATATAAAGATTTTGTAACTACACTCATCGCCAAAGGCTTGCCATTACGGTCATAGATTGTACCACGCGGCGATTGTAATTTTCTATCTACTTGAACTTGTAATAAGTTTTTCTTCTCTAGGTCAAAGGTATCAAAGACCTGTAACTGTGCTAAACGCCCGATAAGGACGAAGGCAACGGTCATGAGTATGGCAAGGCACCACGTAGTGCGACTCCAATCACTCATGCGTAATAACGCTTTATTTAATAACTTCATCATTTCTCCACTGGACGGCGTAACTTATGGTCTAATGCATCATATAATGCATCTGGTTCATTGGGAATCACCTCATTTTGAACCTGACCTAATAAATACTGCAATCCTTCCCCCACTTTTTTCCCTGCAAGCTTAATAACTCGTTCGTCATAATTTAAATCCTTTGTATGGATAGGCATCTCTAGGCTAAGATCTGCCATACATTCACCAAAGGCTAAGGTGCCATCAGTCGATGCATAAGGCTTCCCACAGCCTAATACATCGGCAGCACAAACCTTAGATAATTGTTCCCATGCAATTCGCATAATTTGACTATCTCGAAACTCACCGCTGCGAGCCTCTTTACGGATCCACTTTTTCTCATTAGCTTCCCCATTTTGTACAAAATAGTGAAAGCGCATATGATTTTTTACAATCCAAGCTACACGGCGCACAAAAGCCTTAGGGTAACCTAACCGAGTAAGCAAGGTTTCTGTCATTTCAGCACCTAATGTATCATGGCCACGATCAGTCAAACGTCCGTTAATAACAGCTCGTACCGCCGGCATACCCTTTGCTACATCGTGTAACAGTGCACCCCAACGTAATATTAAATCTGGTTCTGTATGAGATACAACGGCTAATGTATGATACCAACCATCAAATTCGTGAAAGTCTTTTTCTTGTGGTAAATTCACAAGATGGTAAAGCTCTGGTAAAATAGGCACCTCTCGAGCGACCCCATTTTCTACAACGCGACAAGAGCACTCGGCCAAGCGGGATTGTACTAATACATCAAGGCCCTTAGCCACAGCAGGCTCTAACATGAGTCGATCCAGTTCACTACGAACTCTCTCGAGAGATAACCCAGGCACACGATGAAATGCCTTTGGCATAGCTTCTAATAAGTCTTTGCTAGGTAAGAAATCTAGCTTTGCCACAAAGCGGCATGCTCTAAATAATCGCAATGCGTCTTCTTCGAAGCGTTGCTGTGCATTCCCAATGGTTCGTAAGGTCTTATGCTTGATATCTCGGCGTCCCCCTACTAGGTCTATGACCTCACCAAAACGATTCATAGCCATACCATTGACCGTAAAGTCACGACGCAACACGTCTTCCTCTAAGGTATCGGCATAAGCGATTTCTTCTGGTCGATGACTATCCGCTCCATATCGTTCAGTGCGATACGTTGCAATTTCATATTGCTTTCCTTCTAGTGTAGCTACTACTACGCCAAAGGATTTTCCTACTAAGTCTGTCGTTTGAATATCTTGACCGCGTAGGACTTCAATTACCGTATTAGGACGTGCAGACGTCACAATATCAAAGTCATGAGGCTTTTGATGCATCAAAATATCACGCACTGCTCCGCCAATGATATAGGCTTCATAACCTGCTTCTTCCAATACAGTCAATATTCGATTGGCTTGTTCCATCATGCACACTCCTTTCTGAACTAGTCTAACCTTTATTTTACTACAAATGAAAGCATGAAAAAAGTGCAATCCTATAAGGATTGCACTCGTTCTGCAATAGCTGTACCCGTCGGTGTTACCGCAAGGCCGCCATCACTTGTTTCACGCAATGCTGCTGGCATAGCGCGACCGATATTATTCATTGCTTCAATAACTTCATCTGGTGGAATTTGACTTTCAATATTCATCAAAGCCAATTCAGATGCAGTAATGGCATGAACTGCATAGAAACCATTACGTTTAACGCACGGTACCTCTACAAGTCCTGCTACTGGATCACAGGCAAGGCCTAATAAGTTTTTCATGCACAATGCAATAGCATGTCCTACTTGACGAGGCGTACCACCCATCATTTCTACAATGGCACCGGCAGCCATACAAGCGGCCGTACCAATTTCTGCTTGGCATCCGCCAACGGCACCGGCCACACAAGCGCGATTCGCTACGACATTGCCAATGCCAGAGGCAGCCAAGAAGCCCTTTACCATGGTTGCTCTATCTAGCTTGTAATGGTCCGCTACTGCTTTCACCGCACCAGGCATAACACCACAAGAGCCAGCCGTAGGGCACGCAACAATGCGGAACATCTTTGCATTTGCTTCATTAACAGCAATAGCATAGGTCATAGCCTTATACGCAATATCACTCATAAATCTTGGTGCTTGGCCATTAAGCTGTGCCGCCTGACCACCGGACATACCAGACGCTGTTTTTTCTGCATAGTCTATACCATCTTGAATAGAACCTTCAAAGATGTCTAAACGATGCTCTATTTCACGAATAACCGCCTCTTCACTGCGGTCATAATTCTCTAATTCATAACGCAGCACTACTTCGCCAAAGGAAATGTTATTTTCCTCAGCTAGGCGAATAATATCTGCAATTGTATCATATGCATAGCTCATTATTCACCCTCCTATAACGCTTCAAAGGTCATGACATCTTGAATGCCTGGGCACTCGCGCATAAACTGAACTGTAATTGGATTTACCACTGTATCGGTAGTAATGACCATCACTGCATCCTTGTGCTTACCCTTACGGAATACACGCATGGTAGCGATATTAATATCGGACTCACTCAATGCTTGGCTCACCAAAGAGATGGCGCCAGGTCTATCTTCATGGAATACAACAAGAGTAAACTCATCGCCTGTAATAGACATATCATTGCCATCTACTTCGGTAATCATAATTTGACCGCCACCAAGAGATCGACCAATCACCGTCATATGACGATTATGTTCATCGTACATATCAAAACGAACTACATTAGGATGACCTACATCAAGAGGAGACTCGATAAAGTTATACTCCATGCCCTCTTTTTCAGCTAATTTATGAGCAACACGAATATTCGTATCATCCTCTTTAAAACCTAATAAGCCCCCAATCAAGGCACGGTCTGTACCATGGCCTTTATAAGTCTTAGCAAAAGAGCCATATAAGGTTAAATCTACCTTTTTAGGTGTGGAACGGAAAATGCACCGCGCCATCTTACCTAGCCGCGCAGCACCAGCTGTATGCGAACTAGACGGGCCAATCATAACAGGCCCTATAATATCAAAAATACTATTCATACACGCCTCTATATACACATAAATAATGTGAGAAAATCTTACTTTACCTATAGTATAACAATCGATATTGATTAATGTCTATATGCACATTAGAGGCATTTTTGTTTGTCCTAAATGGACAAACAACTTATTCAAGATATATTATACTTCTTTAACATCTCGATTTTTTAAGAAAATGCTAAATACAGTTCTATATTTTCTCTTTCAACTAATAGGTCCCATCCCCCAAAGAATTAATATCAGCAATAATATTAAAAATAAACAATAGGATAAGGCAAATTACTATAGGGAGAACAGTATAAAAATCCCATTTTGCCTTTTTTATAAGTACATCCTTTCTTTCCTCATCCAATGCTGAATCTTGAATAATAGCCCCTCTTCTTAGCCATAATTCTACAAGCCAAAACAGGGCTCCTGTTATGCTTAATATTTTAGCTACAACCCATTGATAATATGGTGTATTTAAAAGAATGAACCAAAAAATACCAAACCCAACTTCCGTATAAAGCATTACTTTAGATCGTTTAATATTAACTTTCTTTAGCTCAAAATAAGGATGCTTTATAAAATAGAGGCAGTATAAAAACATTAAAAACAGTGAAATACCAAACACAGCGCCCCCTATAAAACTACAACTCATTACGTAAAAAGAAATAAATACCGTTACGAATAATTATATAAGTAGAACTCATCTAGTAGCAACTCAATTCCCTGCCACCCCATTACTATTCTCGTAAACGTTGTTCTAAGAGTTTGTATATTGATGGGACTTATGTTCCACAAACGTTTTACTAATGGGCACCACCTATTGAGAGCCGACTTACGCGTCGTATGGAGGCATGAGATAGGTGGTGCCCATTAGTAATCTAGTTGTCGTAATAATGTCGGGCCCCATCAATATACAGCCACTAACAGATAGCTTTCACAAAATAGTAAAAAACGCACCTTAGGCGAACCTAAGGTGCGTTATTTATAACAACAGTCCTAAATCATAAAAGAGAGGGGAAGTAGGACTGTAGTTAATAAGTTAATGGATCCTATTAACCCAAGATAGCTTTCATGTCAGCTTCTGGAGTTGTAATTGGATGTAATTGGAATTTTTCTACCAAAATGTTCAATACATTGCTGGAGAAGAATTTAGGCAAGGAAGGTCCGATGTAGATGTTGCGGATACCCAATGCCAACAATGTTAACAAGATACATACTGCTTTTTGTTCGTACCAGGACAATACCAATGTTAATGGCAAGTCATTTACGTCACATTCAAATGCACCAGCCAAAGCTACTGCTACTTGAATAGCGGAGTAAGCATCGTTACATTGACCCATATCAAGGATACGAGGGATACCACCGATTTCACCGATGTTAAGGTCGTTGAAGCGGAATTTACCACAAGCCAATGTCAATACTACAGTATCATCTGGAGTTTGTTTTACGAATTCTGTGTAGTAGTTACGGCCTACTTTAGCACCGTCACAACCACCAACTAAGAAGAAGTGTTTGATTGCGCCAGCTTTTACAGCATCGATTACTTTATCAGCAATACCCAATACTGTACCGTGACCGAAACCAGTAGTTACTTCGTGACCACCGTTGATGCCAGTGAATTCTTGAGCTTCTTTGTAGCCGCCCAATTCGATTGCGCGTTCAATAACAGCGGAGAAGTCTTTAGTGCCATCAGCTTTTTCTTCTACGTGTGCACAGCCGTCGAAACCTACCATATCTGTAGTGAAGATATTAGCTCTGTAGTTTTCTTTTGGTGGCATAATGCAGTTTGTAGTGAACAAGAATGCGCCAGGAACGTCAACGAATTCTTTTTGTTGGTTTTGCCATGCAGTACCGAAGTTACCTTTCAATTGAGGATGTTTTTTCAATTCAGGGTAAGCGTGGCAAGGTAACATTTCACCATGAGTATAGATGTTTACACCTTTACCATCAGTTTGTTCCAACAATTGATTCAAGTCGTGAAGGTCATGACCAGTTACAACGATGAAAGGACCTGGTTCTACAGTCAAAGGTACTGTAGTTGGTACTGGAGTACCATATGTTTCAGTGTTAGCTTTATCAAGAATAGCCATGCATTTCAAGTTGATTTGACCGAATTCCATCAACAAGTTCAACCATTCTTCAGCACTGTGGTCTTTAGCGAATTCTACCATGCCTTTGATGAACCAAGCATCAACTTCAGGATCATGGAAACCAAGGCGTGCAGCATGCCATGCATAAGCAGCCATACCACGCATACCTAACAATAATGTGGAACGAAGGGATACGATATCTTCTTCACCTTTCCACAATTGTTCCCAATCGAAGTTTTGAGCTGCGCTATCGATTTTTGCATGATAAGCGTTTACTTCGTCGATGAATTCTTGAACGCGGTCTTCAGAGAAGTTTACGTTTGTTACACACATGAACAAACCACGCATTAAATAGTCAACGCCTTCTTTAGTTTGGCCTTTTACGTCTAAAGCGCGTGCTAAACCAACTAAAGCAGCAGTTAATTCGTCTTGTAAGTTAGCAACTGGTGCAGTTTTACCACATACACCTTGTACAGTACAGCCGCCTGGTGCTGCAGATTGTTCGCATTGATAACAGAACATGCTCATTTAAAAATCCTCCTTTGCGAGACTTCCTCGCATTCAAGCTAGATAATATAAAACCTATACATTACACTGATGAATTATCAGGTGTCTGATTGATTACATTTGAAAGTATAACGTAAAGATGATACAATTTCTGTAGCTTGAGCAACAAATAAAAAACTTTTTCAAAATTTTTACCTGACTCCCCTTGTGGAACAGGTAGGTCATTTGACCTTATACTATTATTATACAATAATCATTTAAATTTACTATAGACTTCGTCACACCGGAGGTGCTCATGAAGCAAATACTTTCAAACGATATTATCAACCAATATCTACCTACCCTAATTAAATGCCCTTTATTTAATAAGTTGGGCGAACCTGAACTACGCAGTTATTTACATAATGCGAAAGTTATTGTGCATAGCTATAAGAAAAATGATTTTATTGCCCTCTCTGGGGATCCGATGGAAGGCATTGGGGTCATTCTCGAAGGCAGTGCGTTACTGACTCGAGAAAATGTAATGGGCCAACGCGTTATTATGGCGAATCTTGAACAATCTGATATTTTTGGTGAAGCATTACTATTTAGTAAGCAACCATTATGGCCTGCTACGATTAAAGCCACAAAGGTTAGTAAAATTATGTTCATTCCTCTTGAAACATTTATTGATACATTGCCTGATTGCCAACAATGCCAAACTAAAATCTTGTCCAACCTATTGGAGGATTTGTCTGAAAAAGCTATTCTCCTCACAAGAAAGGTTCATTATCTTACCTTGAAAGGTATGCGCGAGAAGATTTTCGCGTACTTAACAGACATTTATAAACGTCAGCAGTCTACAACAATCCATTTGCCACATAACCGCGAGCAAATGGCAGAGGTACTCAATGTATCTCGCACAGCACTTAGCCGCGAACTCGGTCGCCTAAGAGATGAAGGCATTATCGATATTACAGGCCGTACAGTAACACTAAAAGACGTGGAAGGAATCGAAGAATTCGGTTTTAATAGCTTCTAGCATATCTTCTAACCTATAATAAAACTAAAAATATACAATAAACGTAAAAAGGTCTCCCTATATAATCTAGGGAGACCTTTTAGTATACAGTTATTATTTCTTTAGTATTAGTTCTTTAGTGTTAGTTCTTTAGTATTAGTTCTTTAGTATTAGTTCTTAGCAATTAATTTTACACATTAGAACCAATGAGATAAATCGAATTCTTCACCAATCGTAGCTTTCACATGAGCACGACCTAAATATAGGCCAAGTAATGTTAAACTGATTTTAGACATAGGCGTATGATCAAATACATCTGCTAAATCTAAGAGAACTGGAGAAATATCATCCATAATATCACGTGCTTCTTGACCTCTGAAAGCAGTCGGTTTACTCTTCATAAGAGCGATGAGATCTCGTTGTACCATAGAATCGGAAATGCGTGTTTGTCTAAAGAATCGTGGTGCTAAAGACTCATCAACCAAAGCCAATTTATATAGATTGGAGTTCAAGCTACGCACTACATAGCGCGGATCCACACCATGACCATCGGTAGCACGGAAGAGTTCCTCCTTGGAGAAACCACGATAATTGAACACGAATGGATAAGAATTGGATAATACTTGGGCTAATGTAATCGGTTCACGTTCCTCTTGTGTACAGCGTAAGTAATCTAATTGACGGTAGAAAGAATTATTTTGAGGTAAATCAGAAATAAATGGCTCAATATATTTCTCTACATAATGTTGGAAATGAATTAATCCATAATTATTAGAGTTTCTAGAATATTGTAGCAATAGTGTCAATGCCATGACTTGGAAATGACCTAATGTCAAGTGTGGCAATACACGTAACGCATCAAAGGCTACAAGGTACGGAGTACTAGACTTAGGTGATTGTACTACATCTAAGAACGCACCTAAGGCGGCGGATTTCATCCACTCTGTATTCGTCGCAGCATAAGCCTTTTGCATACTCATCAAGGCTTCTTGAATAACAATATTATCAAGAAGTGCATTGACTTCAGCTAACTTTGTAATATTAAGAGCTGCTAATGCATCTCTTGTAATAGATTCCACATAATGTTGTGTATCTCCATGCAATACGCCGAAGGCATGAATAAATGGCGCGATTGCCAATTCAATACATTTATCTTCATGTGCCGCTTTAGCCCATTGTCCTGTTGGTACCTCTTCTTCAACCATACTAGCGGCTGCCAATTGAGCCTCTATTTCGGAAGCATCAAACAAGCGCGTTTCATCCAATACAGATGGACCTTCTGCTGTTTTAATCTCATCGACACCACCGATCATTTGTGTAGCCTCAATATGTTCTGCTTCATCAGCTTCAAGAGCCTCTACAGATTCGCCCATAGCAATCGTATCCTCTACAGAATTAGCTCGATTGCGAAGTTCATCTGTAACAGCATCAAGAACAATAGTCTTATCCATCAATGGAGTGGCATGATGCTCACCATTTGAGAGTCCCACATCAGAAACTGCAGTCATTACAATAGTTTCATCCATACCATGTTCTGTCGAATTATATTCTGTATTCTCTAGAGAATCAGAATTCTCTTGAACAGTTTCATGCAGGATAGATTCAGCAGAAATAGATGTATCTTGAATAGATTCTTGTCCTTTTAAGTCAGCTTGACTTGATTTAGTCTCAGGCTCGCCTGCATGATGACCTAAGGCCAAGGAATATCCTGTTCCGGAGTCTTCCACATGTAATTGATTACCATCTCGTCGGTTATAAGATGTATCTTCATGAGTTACCATAGATTCAGAAGCATTATACTCTTCATTACCCTCTAGCACAGAGGCCGTATACACATTGGTTCCACCTTCATGTGTAACAGTTACATCGCCTACCCTAGATTCATTAACGGACTTTTCTCTATGATGTTCACCATCAAATTTAGTAACAGATCTATCATGGTGCTCATCTTTAGCTTGGCTTTCACTATCATTACGATTAAAAACGGCGTAACAAATGGCAAAAAATCCAAGCGCTACAACAGCTAATACAAAATATGGTATTACGTTTGACATACTATCCCCCTACATCAACGCTTCATTATATGCAGCACGTTCACCACCAATGCTCTTAGGTCGAACACGACAAGCAGTTACATGGGCCCCACCAATTTCTTTAATACTGAGTCGCACTGGTACGGTAACATGTTTCATGTGCATGCCTATAAAAGTATCCCCAATATCGATACCAGCATCAGCTTTAATAAATTCAACCATTACTGGATCTTCAAAACGTTCATAAGCAGTCACAGCCATAGCTCCACCTGCATGACGTTGAGGCACTACATTAACCTCTTCCTCCCATGTTACCGCGCTACGTTCCATAACAAGCGCACGGTTAATATGTTCACAGCATTGAACAGCCAAATTAAGACCTTTAGCTTTAACAGCTTTATATATTTCATCAAATAGGATCTGAGCCACATCAATGTGGGAATCAGTGCCAATTTTCTTACCCATAACTTCGCTAGTGGAACAACCCACCACGAATAATTGACCTTCTCGAACCTTTGCCAAATCCAGCAATTCAGCCATCGCTGTACGCACTGACTGACGAATAGTTTCTACAGAAGTCATGATATCGCCTCACTCACTTTGAATGTATAAATCTATATGTATATTATCACAAAATGGACAGAATCGGTAGACTTTACTCTACTAAGCAAAAGTGAATCTAACATAATAATATATAAACTATAAAAGTAATTTCATATATCACTATCATACTAATAAACAATGTAATAATCATTAAATATATACATGTACAGTGATAATTATTGAACATCTATAGATAAGATAAAAAAGAGGCTTGCATTAGATAAGATAAAAAAGAGGCTTGCATTAGCAAGCCTCTTTCAATCACTCAGCGGTGATATTAGATTTTTCTGTAAGGTTTTTGGCCTTGTTCGTAGAAGTTGTTACCTTCAGTATCGCCAACTACGATGCAAGGGAAATCTTCAACTGTCAATTCAGCCAAAGCTTCTGGACCAAGTTCACCATAAGCAAGTACTTCGTATTTTTTGATGGATTTTGCAATCAATGCTGCAGCGCCACCAACTGCTGCGAAGTATGTGCAACCATTTTTCTTCATGGATTCAACTA
>OKVZ01000298.1_pt1 | contig 18394 bp, 17 predicted proteins | sample 1606851 | NCBI WGS metagenome assembly OKVZ01 (sample SAMN03281010, study PRJEB24777) | human gut metagenome | isolation source: fecal sample PR157 from 1 month old male Malay infant, caesarean delivered... | reverse complement strand
GATTATTGTATGCAGGATTTTTTTATGCTTTCCTTATGATTACCTCACCTCTCAAAGGAAGAACCGGTTTGACATCGTCATCACAACATTACCTGGTTATCACTGCGCTGGGTGCCGATCGCCCGGGAATTGTGAATACTATCACCCGCCATGTCAGCAGCTGCGGCTGCAATATCGAAGACAGCCGACTGGCCATGTTGGGCGATGAATTCACGTTTATCATGCTGCTGTCTGGCTCCTGGAACGCCATCACCCTGATTGAATCAACCTTGCCGTTGAAAGGCGCAGAGCTGGATTTGTTGATTGTGATGAAGCGCACCACCGCTCGCCCCCGTCCGGCCATGCCCGCAACGGTATGGGTACAGGTCGAGGTGGAAGATTCTCCGCATTTAATTGAACGTTTTACCGCGCTTTTCGACAGCCATCAGATGAACATCGCTGAGCTGGTCTCCCGCACGCAACCTGCTGAAAATGAAAAAGCTGCACAGCTGTTTATTCAAATCACCGCGCACAGTCCGGCATCCCATGATGCCGTAAATATTGAGCATGCCTTTAAAGCACTATGTACACAACTCAATGCGCAAGGCAGTATTAACGTTGTTAATTACTCACAACATGATGAACAGGATGGAGTTAAGTAATGAATCCACTGAAAGCCGGTGACATCGCACCGAAATTTAGCTTGCCGGATCAAGACGGAGAACAAGTTAATTTGACCGACTTCCAGGGACAGCGCGTACTGGTGTATTTCTACCCTAAAGCCATGACGCCCGGCTGTACCGTACAGGCCTGTGGTTTACGCGATAACATGGACGATCTGAAAAAAGCAGGCGTAGACGTGTTGGGGATCAGCACCGATAAACCTGAAAAACTGTCTCGTTTCGCCGAAAAAGAGCTGCTTAACTTTACGCTCCTGTCCGATGAGGATCATCAGGTCTGCGAGCAATTCGGCGTCTGGGGGGAAAAATCCTTTATGGGGAAAACCTACGACGGCATCCATCGCATCAGCTTCCTGATCGACGCTGACGGCAAGATCGAACACGTATTTGACGACTTTAAAACCAGTAACCACCACGATGTAGTGCTGAACTGGCTGAAAGAAAACGCCTGATTTGCGTTTTGCCGGATAAAGCCTGATGCGACGCTAACGCGTCTTATCAGGCCTGGATTCGACAACCCCGTATGCCGGATAAGGCCTTTACGCCGCCATCCGGCATACGCGTCGTTTATTCAAACGTTCCTTTCACGCACGCTTTACCGTCTTTCACCACCGCTTTGCCTTTCGCCCACAGATGGCTGCCTTCCAGCGCCTGATTCAGCACCAGAATGTCGGCGTCACAGCCTGCCGCCAGACGTCCTTTATGCTCAAAGCCAAGAAATTCCGCGACGGTGCGGGTAAGCGGGCGCAACGCCTGCTCCAGCGGCAGTTTATGCTGCGTAACTAACTGACGCAGCGTGCCGATCAGCGACTCAAAACCCGCCACGCCAATGCCCGTCAAATTCCCATGCTCATCAAATTCCGGCTGGCTGCCGTTGCCATCAGAACTCAGGGTAATGCGCGACAGCGGAACCTTATGGCGCAAGGCTGTCACGATGGCCGTCGCCGGATCGATCGGTTCATCAATGCTGCTGGTAATATCGATGTAGCCGCCATCAAGCGCGTACTCCAGCGCCGCCTGGAACAGCGGTTCGGCGCGGTTAACATGCGTCGGCAGCAGTTTCGTGATGGGGACATCGGCGTTGGCGAGAATATCGTACAGCGGTTCCAGCATGTGTGGGCTGTCGCCCATATGAAAGACGCTGATTCCCGGCTTCTGGCCCAGTAATCCCCCCACGCGGGACTGCGCCGCCATTGTCGCCAGCGCGGCGGAATTCGGCGCCGAAGAACGATGATCGGAGACGGCGCATTTCACGCCAATCACTTTATCAATCAACGCCACATCGCGATCGACGCTCCCGGTGATGGTTGGCGAAGGCAGAGAATACGCCCCCGTTAACATCCATGCGCTGATCCCTTCATATTCCAGCGCGCGCGTTTTCGCCAGCAGAGATTCAGGATGACGGGTGATGCCGTCCGTTCCCAGCAGCCCGACAACGGAGGTAATACCGGCTTCAACCAACCGTGACAGCCGCACCTCTGGCGTACGGGTATGCGGCCCGGCTTCGCCGCCACCGCCGATAAGATGAACATGCTGATCGATAAATCCCGGGCAGACGATATCACCGTGAAGATCGATCTGCTGGCAACCGGGGAAGTCTTCCGCAGCGATAGTCGGCGCAATAGCGACAATTTTGCCGTTGACAACCAGAATGTCCTGCTGGCCCAGATCGTCCGGGGCATATACGTGTCCGCGCTGAAAAAGCGTCAGATTAAGAATGGAACAGTCCATGATAGTCCTTTTTAAACAATAGCCTGCATGACCCAAATAGAGACCAGGGCATTAATCACGCACACCGCAATAATATGCGGGTAATAACGCGGATGAACGCCCGCCGTTCCCAGGCAGCGCCCTACATTCTGAACCGGGTTGCCCATCAGGTAAATGGCGGGTAACAGCACAGTGGCATCGTGACCGGACAGCGCGCCAGTAACCACCAGGCTGGCGCAGACACCCACACCGCCGCCCATACTCATCACCGCAGCCAGCAGAACGGTCGCCGATTCTCCCGGCAAACCCCATAGCGCCATTACCGGTTCACACACTCGCCCGACGATATCCAGCAACCCCGTCACCTTCAGCGCCTGAATAATGACAAAGGCCATGACGACGTTCGGCAACAGGCTGGTGGTGGCGATGGTAAAACCGCGCCGCGCGCCGTCGATAAACAGATCCATAACATTTTTACGTACCTGTGCGCTCATTTCAGGCCTCCTGTTTCATACGACGATGTTCAAGCTGCGCGATCCACACCCGCAACAGGTTCGCACCGATAAATTTGAAGACTAAAATGACCGCCAGCGGCGTAATAACCGGTACGGTTATCGTGGCAAATAGCGCGGCGCCTGATGAGAAGTAGTTCGTCAGAATCGCGCTGCCGCTTGTCTGCCAGCAGGCGAAAATAGCCCGTTCCTGTTCGGTAATCACGCCCTCTTCCGCCAGCTCTTTGGTCATCCCGGCGGCGGCATCCGTATTTTGTAAATTGGCGATAAGCGCCAGGGAGCAAATGCCGGGGATGCCCAGGATCGGCCTGAGTATCGGCGTCATCAACTGCTGTGCGGCGCGCAGTCCGCCCAGCCCTTCCGTCACGGAAATAATGCCGAGCGATAAAATAACCGATGGCGCCAGCTCCAGTGCGAATAAAAAGCCGTCTCTCGCCACGGTACCGCCCGTGCCGCGAACTGAAACCGCCGTGTCGCCTGCCGTGTTAACCAGGCCAAACGCGCCATTGAGCACGGTAAAATCAAACACTCGCCACCATTCTGTACTTTTCGCGAACATGCCTGAAAAAAGGATAATGGTAATAAAAAAGGCGAGATAACCGCCCCACCCCACTTTTTGCTGCGTGTGCATCTGATGACCCATTTTTTTCTCCGGTTGGTCTTGTCCTTGTGAGATTAAAAAACCATCTATACCGGTAAGTTGAAAGCAAAAAAGGAGGGCGGGACAGCACATTCGGAAAACGTTCAGGAAAGGAGAAAGCGGATAAAACGTGGAACGCCCGATGACGTTGCGCCACCGGGCAGAGTGATAATCGTGCTTAACCGTCGCTGACCTGTCCGTCCGGCCAGGCATGTACCACGGCTTTAATTAACGTCGCCAGCGGGATGGCGAAGAACACGCCCCAGAAACCCCACAGGCCGCCGAAAATCACCACCGACAGAATAATCACCAGCGTGTGCAGGTTGACGGCTTCTGAAAACAGTACCGGCACCAGCAGGTTTCCATCCAACGCCTGAATGATCAGATACACGGCGAAGCAGCTCCAGAACTCCGTTCCGAGGCCAAACTGGAATAACGCCACGCCAATCACCGGAATGGTCACCACGAACGCGCCGATGTAGGGGATTAATACCGAGAATCCAACCAGAACCGCCAGCAGCAGCGAGTAGTTGAGACCAAAGAGCAGGAAGCCAAGCCAGGTCGCTACGCCAACCACCACCATCTCCAGCACTTTGCCGCGAATATAGTTGGTGATCTGCTGGTTCATCTCCATCCAGACCTGCCCGGCCAGTCCGCGATTGCGCGGCAGCACCCGGCGCACGGCATTCAGCATCTGCTCTTTATCCTTGATCAGGAAGAAGACCATCAGCGGCACCAGCACCAGATACACCGCCAGCGTCAACAACCCGACCAGAGAGGCCAGAGAGTATTTCACGACCGAATCACCTAACGTCAGCATCCGGGTGCGCATGTTTTCCGCCATAGCATCAATGATCCCGGCATCCATCAGCGCCGGATAACGGCGGGGTAACGTGGCGGCATAATCAGAGAGCTTATTGAGCATACCCGGCATATCGCGAATCAAATAGATCCCCTGCTGCCAGGCCACCGGCATCACGACAAACGCCATCAGCAGTAAAATGCCGACAAACACAATCAGTACGATTGAGGTGGCCCAACGCCGGGAGCAACCAATCGCCTCCAGACGGACCGTAGGCCACTCCAGCAGGTAAGCGAGGACAATAGCCACCAGCAACGGCGCCAGAAGCCCACTGAAAAAGAAAAGGATGCCAAAACCGGCAACCAGGATAACCAGCAAGGCGATCGCCTCCGGGTCGCTAAAACGACGGCGATACCACTGCATCAACATCTCAAGCATAGAAACCGTTCCCTGAACCTCAATAGCGGGATTGCGATCCCGAATTGTATCTAAATGTCACAAAAAAGACTTCGCTTTTTGTTGCTGATTCAGGAAACTGAAAAGTCATTTGAGCGGGGTATTCACCACCGGGTTTCGCAGTTACACTCCCTGTGCTGGCGTGGCGGAACGATACGTCGCGGCATCGGTCAAATGGCTATATTAAAGAAAACAGGACAGAGGTCTATGTTCAGGCTGTTGAAGAAAAACCTGGTTGCTACCCTCATCGCTGCGCTGACTATCGGTCAGGTAGCCCCCGCGTTTGCAGATTCCGCAGACACGCTACCGGATATGGGGACCTCAGCAGGAAGCACGCTTTCTATCGGTCAGGAAATGCAAATGGGCGACTATTACGTTCGCCAGTTGCGCGGCAGCGCGCCGTTGATCAACGATCCGCTGTTGAGTCAGTACATCAACGCGCTGGGGATGCGTTTAGTCTCTCATGCAGACTCCGTGAAAACGCCGTTCCATTTCTTTTTGATTAACAACGACGAAATTAACGCCTTCGCCTTTTTCGGCGGCAACGTTGTGCTGCATTCCGCGCTCTTCCGCTATTCCGACAACGAAAGTCAGTTAGCCTCGGTGATGGCGCACGAAATTTCCCACGTAACCCAACGCCATCTGGCGCGCGCGATGGAAGATCAAAAGCGCAGCGCTCCGCTGACCTGGGTCGGCGCCTTAGGCTCTATTCTTCTGGCGATGGCCAGCCCGCAGGCCGGTATGGCGGCGCTGACCGGTACGCTGGCGGGAACGCGTCAGGGGATGATCAGCTTCACCCAACAAAATGAACAGGAAGCAGACCGAATCGGTATTCAGGTGCTGCAACGTTCAGGGTTCGATCCGCAAGCGATGCCGACGTTCCTGGAAAAACTGCTCGACCAGGCGCGCTACTCCACGCGTCCTCCCGAAATTTTGCTGACGCACCCCCTGCCGGAAAGCCGTCTGGCGGATGCCCGCAACCGTGCAAACCAGATGCGCCCGGTGGTAGTAGAGTCGTCGGAAGATTTTTATCTGGCGAAGGCGCGTACGCTGGGGATGTACAATTCTGGCCGTAATCAGCTTACCAGCGACCTGCTCGACGCATGGGAAAAAGGAAACGTGCGCCAACAGCGTGCGGCGCAATATGGCCGGGCGCTACAGGCGATGGAAGCCAGCAAGTACGACGAAGCTCGCAAAGCGCTGCAACCGTTGCTGACGGCTGAACCGAATAACGCGTGGTATCTCGACCTGGCGACCGATATCGATCTGGGGCAGAAGAAAACCAGCGAAGCGATTAACCGTCTGAAAAATGCCCGCGATCTGCGCGCAAACCCGGTATTGCAGCTAAACCTGGCGAATGCTTATTTACAGGGCGGGCAAGCCCGAGAAGCCACGACCATCCTCAATCGCTACACTTTCAACAATAAAGACGACGGCAACGGCTGGGATCTCCTGGCGCAGGCTGAGGCGGCGCTCAATAACCGCGATCAGGAGCTGGCGGCGCGCGCCGAAGGCTATGCGCTGGCCGGGCGACTGGATCAGGCGATCTCTATGCTCAGCAGCGCAAGTTCTCAGGTCAAGTTGGGCAGCCAGCAACAGGCGCGTTACGATGCCCGTATCGACCAGCTGCGCCAGTTGCAGGAACGCTTTAAGCCATACACCAAAATGTAGTATTCGTTCTGTTGCCGGGTGGCGACGCTATCGCGTTTTATCCGGCCTACAGTTCGCGCGAAAGGAGAAATCATGTCTGATGCAGTAAAAATCTACCACAACCCGCGTTGTTCAAAGAGCCGCGACACACTGAGCCTGCTGAAATCCAACGGCGTTGAACCGGAAGTGGTGCTTTACCTGGAAACACCTGCCGACGCAGCGACGCTGCGTGAACTGCTGCGTATGTTAGGGATGTCCAGCGCACGCGAACTGATGCGCCAGAAAGAAGATCTCTACAAGTCTCTCAATCTGGCCGACAGCCACCTGAGCGAAGAGGCGCTGATTCAGGCGATGGTGGAAAACCCGAAACTGATGGAGCGACCGATTGTCGTCGCCAACGGTCAGGCTCGCATTGGCCGCCCGCCGGAGCAGGTGCTGGAAATCGTGAGCTAATCCATGCGCCGCAGCGCTTCCAGAAAGTCCTGCGGCGTACAATCCCCCAGTTTTTTCTGTGTCTTACCACGGTTGTAGCATTCACATAAGCGGATAAGCAGCTCGCTGGCAGATTCACTATTTAGCCGGGGAATAATCTCATTCAGCGGTATTGTCACCGGCCCCCAACCGGGAATCGTACCGGTTATTTGGCATGACATGCCGCGCGTCGCCAGGTGCGTTTTTAGCTGCGGGCATATGCGATCAGAAATATTTGTCTCAATAGATTGTATATCAGCCGGGCAGGTTTCCAGCAATTCATCCAGCCAGACCACGACCCGCTGCGGTGAAATACCCGCATACAGTCGGGCAAAGCACCAGCCGCTCATCGGCTCGCGCGCCCAGAACAAATGATGTTCGCCACCGTCGTCCATATGTAACGAGAGTGGAAGGTGATACAGCGCCAGATGATTCGGCACCATCCCGGATTTTAACGCTTTTTTCCCTTGTAACGACACCCGCTGTCGCCGAGGTGTCGCCGGTTTAAGATAACGATTCAACGTCGCGCGCGACACAACAATGCCCAGCACCTCGTTCACCAACAATAAGAGGTCATCCAGCGGCGCACCTGTTACGTCGCGCAAGGCGTTCACCAAAACAACCTGCTCTTGTCTCATCGCTTTGTATATCGTCTTCGGCGTAGTTTGCCCATCACTAACCCGATCACGATGTCGCCATCGCCTTACTGTCGTAACAGAAATCCCAAGCTCGGCGGCAAGCTCTCTGTCGCTTTTTTCAGACTGCTGAAGATAGCGACGAATACGCGGTGTGGTAGTGGCATTGGCGTGTAATTTTATTTCCATCGCAAGAATCCCTGTCGATTTTTAGATAATTAATCTTATGAGATTTATATGCTAGTCGCGATTACATTGTGAGCTATTTCACCTTTCGTTCACACGCCTTCGCAGATAATCCTCATGCATAGCACACACAACGTGAGTTAATCTTGTACGGAGTTCACAATGAACAATGTTCTGGGATTTCTTGAAGCAAAACTGATGCCTCTGGCGGCGAAAACCGCTCAGCAGCGGCATCTCGGCGCGATTCGTGGCGCATACGTTTCGTTTATGCCGTTTATTATCGTCGGCTCTATTCTGCTGGTGATCTCTTCGTTTCCGAATCAAAACTATCAGCAGTTTATGTCTCAGGCTTTTGGCGAGAGCTGGAGTGCGATTATTGAGATCCCGTTTAACGCGGTGTTCTCAACGATGTCGCTGTTTATCAGTTTCCTGGTCGCATTTCGTCTGGCGGAACACTACGGCGAAGATCGCATCTCCTGCGGCATTCTGGCGCTGGTCTGTTTTCTGATCCTTACACCGTTTATCAAAGTGGCGGAAAACGGCGGTATTACCGTGATCCCCGTAGAGTGGATTGGCACAAAAGGATTGTTCGTCGCGATGATCGGTTCGCTGCTGTGGACCGAACTTTTCTGCTGGCTAAAGCGTAAAAATCTGGTGATCAAAATGCCAGAAGGTGTGCCACCGGCGGTGCAAGAATCTTTTGCCGCGCTGATCCCCGCCTTACTGGTCATGATACTGGTACTGAGCATTCGCATCTTGTTTGAAAACACCCATTACCAGACCATCCATCAGTTTATTTACGAAGTGGTCGCCACACCGGTTCGTCATTACGGCACCTCTTACTTTGGCGCGCTGATGACAGTGTTCAGCATCACTATTTTGTGGTCGGTCGGTATTAACTCCGGCTCAATGGTTAACGGCATCATCCGCCCGCTGTGGATGGAAAACCAGACCGACAACATTGCGGCTATTCAGGCTGGCACCACACCCCCACACATCATTACGGAACAGTTTTTTGACATGATTTGGATGGGCGGCGCGGGCGCAACGTTGTCGCTGGTGTTAGCCATGCTTTTCTTTGCGCGCAGTAAAAACATGCGGGAAGTGGCGCGGCTCGGTGCCGGAGCGTCTGTGTTCAACATCAACGAACCGATTCTGTTCGGTCTGCCGGTGATAATGAATCCGATAATGCTGATCCCCTTCAACCTGGTGCCGCTGGTGCTGGTCACCGTACAGTATACCGCGATGAAGCTCGGCGCAGTCGCCGTCACCACGGGCGTCTTTATTCCGTGGACGCTGCCGCCAGTCATTAGCGGTTTTATCGTTACCGGACATATTAGCGGCAGCGTCATGCAGCTCATTAACCTGCTGATTGGCGCAATGCTGTATCTGCCCTTTATGCGGATCGTCGATAAACAGTACCGCGCGGCGGAACTGGCTGCCGTAACACAGTCCGATGCACCACTTGCAAAACAGGAGTAAACCATGTGGGGAATTATCGCAACCTGGCGAATGGCGCTTGAAGGTGTGGCGGAATCAGCGTCTGCACTGGCTGCGGGAAACCCGGTCGCAATGGCGGTGGTAGACGCCGCCGCAACCGTTGAGGACTTTCCGTTTTATAAATCCGTGGGCTATGGCGGACTGCCTACTGAAAATGGCGAGGTCGAACTGGATGCCGCCTATATGGACGGCGATACCCTGGCGTTTGGGGCGGTCGGGAATCTGGTGGATATTGCCAACCCGGTGCGCGTCGCACATGCGTTAAGCCGTCAGCGCTATAACTGTCTGCTGGTTGGCCAAGGTGCGCGTGAATGGGCACTCAGCCAGGGATTTGCGGATAAAACCATGCTCACCGACAGAGCCATCCAGCACTATCAAAAACGCTGCCGGGAGACGCTGGATAAAGGCTTAAGTCCATATAACGGCCACGATACGGTTGGTATTATTGGTCTGGATAAACTGGGGTCGATGAGCGTTGCCACCTCCACCAGCGGCCTGTTTATGAAAAAACGCGGCCGCATTGGCGACTCGCCGGTTATTGGTTCCGGCTTCTATTGCGACAGTGAAGTCGGCGCGGCGACGGCAACGGGCGTCGGTGAAGATCTGATGAAAGGCTGCGCCAGCTATGAAATTGTTCGTCGCATGGCGCAGGGAATGACACCGCAACAAGCGGCTGATTCTGTCGTGTTTGAGCTGGAAGATAAATTGATGTCGCGATTTGGTCGCACAGGCGACCTCTCGGTGGTCTGCATGAACCGTAAAGGCGAGTTTGGCGCAGCCACTAACATCAAAACATTCTCGTTCGTTGTCGCTACCGCACGCCAACCGCTCACCGTATTTCGCGCCGAACGCCAGCACGAGAAAACCCATTATCACCCCGTCGATGAAGAATGGATGCAAGACTATGCCGCACGGATACGTGCTCCAGTCGAGGAAGAGAAATGATTTCATACCAACTGATTTGCTCACCCGCAGAGGTTCAACCACAAGGCCATCTTATCGCGCCTCCTGGCTGTTCTTTATTGCCGGATTCCGCTCTGCTCGCGGAAATGCGCGTACTGGCGCAAGATAAAGTAGCGGATACCCGCTTCGGCTGCGCGCCTTTTACGCGAATTACCCTGTTGCCTGATGCGCTCTGGCAGGACAACCTGACCGAAGGTTTACTCAATGCGATACGACCGCTGCTGGCCTCGCCGATCAGCGAAAATGTGCTGATTGATGTCACCGAAATAAACGACACTGTACTGGCGCTACTGCTGCGTTTTCTGTTTAATCAGGCGTATACGCTCAATGATTTACAATTGAAAAAAACGGATGCCACCGCCACTCGCATCCGCCATATCACCGCGTTCTGCCTGCCAGAACAACACGAGAAACGTGAAAAAGTGTTCAGGCAACAGCAGGCCATTGCCAACGGCATGGTCGCTGCGAGGCGGCTGGCGGATACCCCCTCCGATTGCTGTACGCCGCAGTTCGTGGTCAACGAGGCACAAACCCTGTGCGCCTCTTTTCCTGCGTTGCACTGTGAAGTCCTTGATGAACAAAAAATTGTTGAACAAGGTCTCGGACTGCTCCATGCGGTTGGCAAAGGAGCGACCTGTCCACCGCGTTTGCTTGCCATTCATTACAACGGCATAAGTGACGGCCCGGTACGCTGCTACATAGGTAAAGGGATAACGTTTGATACCGGTGGCCTGTGGTTGAAAGAGGGCGCGGGTATGTACACCATGAAATATGACATGTGTGGCGCAGCCAACGTGTTAGGACTGCTCCTGACGGTTGCGGAGTTAAAACTGCCCGTACGCATAATGGGCGTACTGGCGCTGGCTGAAAACGCGATCGGCCCGAACGCAATGCAGCCAGGCAGCGTTGCTCGCGCCTGCAACGGTATGACAGTGGAAATCAATAACACCGACGCAGAAGGACGGCTGGTGCTGGCCGACGCCATTGCATGGACGAGCCAACGACAACCGCAGGCCCGTTATATCATCGACATGGCAACCTTGACCGGTGCGGTGGTGAAAGCGCTTGGCTACGAACTCAGCGGGCTGATGACTCAGGACGATGCGTTAAGACAGGCGCTAACAGAGGCAGGACGGCAGAGCGGAGATGAAGTCTGGTCTTTACCTCTGGATGCACGACTGAAAAAGCAGACCGAAAGCGCCATAGCCGATCTCTGTAATACGCCGACGAACAATGCGGCAATCAGCGCTTCCGCAGCCTGGTTACTGCATCATTTTTGCCCGTCGGATATCCCGTGGGCACATCTGGACATTAGCGGTACGGCGCTATGGCGAGAAAACGGCAGAAGCGTCGCGTCCGGCAGGCCGATTCCACTGCTGGTTGAGCACTTACTGGAAGATATTGCCTGAGTTTTTTGCCCGGCCACCGGGCAAAAACGGCAGCGTTACAGCGTCAGAATCTCTTTAACGAACGGAATGGTGAGACTACGCTGTGCGGTGATTGAGGCGTGATCGAGCTGATCCAGCGTAATAAATAGCGTACGAATCTCACGATCCAGCCGCTTCAACAGAAAACGCCCGACATCTTCCGGCAGTTCAAACCCACGCAGTCTGGCGCGCAGTTGTAACGCCTGGAGTTTGTCTTCATCAGAGAGAGGTTGCAGCTTGTAGATTTGCCCCCAGTCCAGACGAGAAGCCAGATCGGGTAATCCCAGCTTTAGCTGACGTGGAGGGCGATCGCCGGTGATCAGCAGGCGCGTTTTTCCCGACTCAAGGATGCGGTTATAGAGATCAAAGATCGCCATTTCCCACAGTTCATCTCCGGCGACACATTCAATATTGTCAATACACACCAGCGACAAATGCTCCATGCCGTCAAGCACTTCCGGTACAAACCAGGTGCGCTTATCCAGCGGCACATAGCCTACCGCGTCGCCGCGTTGCGACAGTTCAGCACACGCCGCGTGCAGTAGATGGCTACGGCCCGCGCCTTCACGCGACCAGAGATAAATATATCCGCTATGTTCCTGACGCAGCACGTTTTGCAGTGCAGCCAGTAAAGAGGCGTTATCCCCCGGCCAGAAACTTGCGAAAGTTTCGTCGTCAGGAAGATAAAGTGGCAGAGAGAGCTGTGCCGGAGTGTTCAGAGATACCTCAATCCAGGATTCCATAAAATCGCGATGAGTTTACCACAGAATTCCATCACGATAGAACCGGGCAGCAAGCACTGCCCGGTTTCAGGATTATTGCTGCGGCGTATCCGCGTCTTTCGCATCCAGCACCACTTCTTCCGGACGCAGAACGCTGATCAGTTTGAAGATCAGGCTCAGGCCGATCCCAACGATGGTCGCCAGCGCCATTCCTTTCAGTTCAGCCGCGCCAATATGCACTTTCGCGCCGCTGACGCCGATGATCAAAATCACCGAAGTCAGGATCAGGTTCTGCGCTTTGTTGTAATCGACTTTTGATTCAATCAATACGCGAATACCGGATGCGCCGATCACGCCGTACAACAGCAGCGATACGCCGCCCATTACCGGCAGCGGGATTATCTGAATCGCAGCGGCCAGTTTCCCCCCGCAGGAGAGCAGAATGGCAAAAATCGCCGCGCCGCCGATAACCCAGGTGCTGTACACGCGGGTGATCGCCATAACACCGATGTTTTCACCGTAGGTGGTGTTCGGCGTAGAACCGAAGAACCCGGAAATCATCGTTGATAACCCGTTGGCAAACATCGAACGATGCAGGCCAGGGTCACGAACCAGATCCTTTTTAACGATGTTCGCCGTCACGACCAGGTGGCCTACGTGTTCGGCAATCACCACCAGCGCCGCTGGCAGGATTGTCAGAATGGCAAACCATTCAAAGCGCGGCGTATAGAACGTCGGCAGCGCGAACCAGTGCGCTTCGGCAATTGGCGCGGTATCCACCACTCCCATTGCAAATGACAGCGCATAGCCTGCCAGCACGCCGATCAGGATCGGGATAATGGCCAGGAAACCCCGGAACAGCACGGAGCCAAAGACCGTCACCGCCAGGGTCACAAGGGAGATGGTAATGGTTTTGGTATCCGGGGATTGCCCTTCAGCAGGCAGCAACCCGGCCATTCCCGCAGCCACGCCCGCCAGTTCCAGACCGATAACGGCAACGATTGCGCCCATCGCCGCAGGCGGGAACATCACGTCCAGCCAGCCGGTCCCGGCTTTCTTCACGATAAAAGAGACCAGGCAGAACAGCACGCCGCACATGATAAAACCACCCAGCGCCACTTCATACCCCAGCGGCAACAGCAGCAGAACCGGCGAAATAAAGGCAAAGCTCGACCCTAAATATGCAGGAATTTTACCTTTACAAATAAAGAGATACAGCAACGTACCGATGCCGTTAAACAGCAGAACGGTAGCCGGGTTAATATGAAACAGGACTGGCACCAGCACGGTTGCGCCAAACATGGCGAACAAATGCTGCAAACTAAGCGGGATTGTCTGTAAAAGCGGCGGTCTTTCACTTACCCCGATAGCACGGCGCGTCATAGTGTTTTCCTCTGAGTGTTGTATGTTATGGGTGTTTTATTCAAAAAAAAGCCGACTCTTAAAGTCGGCTCTTTATTATTCATTCACTTACTTCGTACCAAAGATCTTATCGCCGGCATCGCCGAGGCCCGGAATAATGTATCCGTGCTCGTTAAGTCCCTTATCAATCGATGCGGTGTACAGCTCAACATCCGGGTGCGCTTTCTCCAGCGCCGCAATGCCTTCCGGCGCAGCAACCAGCACCAGCACTTTAATGCTGTGGCAGCCTGCATTTTTCAGCAGATCGATCGTCGCAATCATTGAACCGCCGGTTGCCAGCATCGGGTCAACTACCAGCGCCATACGCTCATCGATGTTGGATACCAGTTTCTGGAAGTACGGAACGGGCTCCAGCGTTTCTTCGTTACGGTAGATGCCCACCACGCTGATACGCGCGCTCGGCACATGCTCCAGGACGCCTTCCATCATGCCCAGACCGGCACGCAGGATAGGAACCACGGTGATTTTTTTACCTTTGATTTGTTCGATTTCAACCGGGCCATTCCAGCCGTCGATGGTTACCGTTTCGGTTTCCAGGTCTGCGGTCGCTTCATAGGTCAGCAGGCTGCCTACTTCCGAGGCGAGTTCACGAAAGCGTTTAGTGCTAATGTCGTTTTCACGCATCAGACCCAGCTTGTGTTTGACGAGTGGGTGTTTGACTTCCACGATCTTCATACTCTTCTCCTTTCCTCAGACGAGTGGCAACCACAAAAAAAATCGCCGGATTATACCGCTTTTCCTCTCTGGCGCAACACAACGTATGCTTGACATGGATCAACCAAAGTGACATACGTCTGGAGAATGAGTATAAAACACGCCCCGCACAGATGGCGGGGCTGAATAACAACGTATTGAATCTTAAATATTTTCTCCGTTGTTTTTAATTACATTTTGATACCAGGCAAAAGATTTCTTCGGATGGCGCGCTAACGTCCCGCTGCCGTCATTATTTTTATCGACATAGATAAAGCCATAACGTTTTTTCATCTCGCCCGTCCCCGCCGACACCAAATCAATGCAGCCCCACGGGGTGTAGCCCATCAAATCAACGCCATCTTCCACAACGGCTTTTTTCATTTCACGAATGTGCGCTGCGAGATAGTCGATACGGTACCGATCGTCAACGGAACCATCTCCCTGCTGAATATCTATCGCCCCAAAGCCGTTCTCGACAATAAACAGCGGTAGCTGGTAGTGATCCCAGAACCAGTTGAGCGAGTAGCGTAACCCCACAGGATCGATCTGCCAGCCCCAGTCCGACTTCTGCACATACGGATTGGAGACCAGACTTTTCGTTTCGTCGTAATCGAGCTGTGGGTTATCTGCGGTCGCTTTCGTGGCAAAAGACATGTAATAGCTGAAACCGATATAGTCGACGCAGCCCTGTAACAACGCCGCGCGATCTTCATCGGTGATATCCAGCGCAAAGCCCCGACGCGCAAAGTAGTTGAGGATATGCTGCGGATATTTCCCGCGCACATGCACATCCGTAAACCAGTAGCGACGGTGCATCGCGTTCATCGCCATCATCATATCGTCCGGCGCGCAGGTCAGCGGATAGATCGGACACATGGCGATCATGCAGCCAACCTGCAATGCCGGGTTGATCTCCCGCGCCGCTTTCACCGCCAGCGCGCTGGCGACCAGCTCATAGTGCGCCGCCTGATACATCACCGGTTCACGATCTTCGCCCGGCAGGTATTTCAGCCCCGAGTTGGTGAACGGCGCGAAATCTTCGTGATAATTGGCCTGGTTGTTGATCTCGTTAAAGGTCATCCAGTATTTCACTTTGTGCTGATAGCGGGTAAATACCACTTTCGCGAAGCGCACGAAGAAATCGATCAGCTTACGGTTACGCCAGCCGCCATATTCCGTGACCAGATGGTAAGGCATTTCAAAATGCGACAGCGTAATCACCGGCTCAATACCGTACTTCAGGCATTCATCAAACAGGGCGTCGTAAAACTGCAAACCCACTTCATTCGGCTGTAATTCATCCCCCTGCGGGAAAATGCGCGTCCAGGCGATAGAGGTGCGAAAACATTTAAAGCCCATCTCGGCAAAGAGCTTAATATCGTCTTTGTAGCGGTGATAGAAATCGATAGCCTCATGGTTGGGGTAATTTTTCCCGGCGATCACGCCGTCGGTAATTTCCCGCGGAACGCCATGCGCACCGGCGGTCATCACATCCGCCACGCTAATCCCCTTTCCGCCTTCCTGCCAGCCGCCTTCTAACTGGTGAGCGGCAACGGCGCCGCCCCACATGAAATTCGCTTTAAATCCAGACATACGTTTCCCTCATTGTAATTGCAATGTTAACGCCGCTACGCTGACAACCCGAAGCAAAACAGAAACCGGTTTCAGTACGATACTGTGCATAACTGGCGCAGGTTTCAAGCACGGTAATGAACCCGGTTTCATTTTCGTGGAGCAGTTCAAACAAATGGGTACACAACGGTAAAACGCTGAAAAATTCGGCAGATAAAAACGGATGCAGAGCAGGCTCGCAAACGTTTGCTTTCCCTGTTAGAATTGCGCCGAATTTAATTTTCACCGCAAGTAACGCGTGGGGACCTAAGCAGTGACCGACAAAACCTCTCTTAGCTATAAAGATGCCGGTGTTGATATTGACGCTGGTAATGCTCTGGTTGATCGAATCAAAGGCGTAGTGAAGAAAACTCGCCGCCCGGAAGTCATGGGTGGTTTGGGTGGCTTCGGCGCGCTGTGCGCATTGCCGCAAAAATATCGTGAGCCTGTACTGGTTTCCGGCACTGATGGCGTAGGGACAAAACTGCGTCTGGCGATGGATCTGAAACGCCACGACACCATCGGGATCGACCTGGTGGCGATGTGCGTCAACGATCTGGTCGTTCAGGGCGCGGAGCCGCTGTTCTTCCTGGATTACTACGCGACCGGCAAGCTGGACGTCGATACCGCCGCCAGCGTGATCAACGGTATTGCCGAAGGTTGTCTGCAATCAGGCTGCGCGCTGGTCGGCGGCGAAACCGCTGAAATGCCAGGGATGTATCATGGCGAAGATTACGATGTCGCCGGTTTCTGCGTCGGCGTGGTGGAAAAATCAGAAATTATCGACGGTTCCAAAGTGGCCGATGGCGATGTGTTGATTGCCCTTGGCTCCAGCGGCCCGCACTCCAACGGCTATTCTCTGGTGCGCAAGATCGTTGAAGTCAGCGGTTGCGACCCGGAAAACACCGAGCTGGAAGGCAAACCGTTAGCCGATCACCTGCTGGCGCCAACCCGCATTTATGTGAAGTCCATTCTGGAACTGATTGAAAAAGTCGATGTGCACGCCATCGCCCACCTGACCGGCGGCGGTTTCTGGGAAAATATTCCTCGCGTATTGCCGGACAACACCCAGGCGGTGATTGACGAATCTTCCTGGCAATGGCCAGCCGTCTTCAACTGGCTGCAAACCGCGGGCAACGTCAGCCAGCATGAAATGTATCGCACCTTCAACTGCGGCGTCGGGATGGTGATCGCCCTGCCGGAAGCGGAAGTGGATAACGCCCTCGCCCTGCTGAAAGCAAAAGGTGAAAACGCCTGGAAAATCGGTATCATTAAAGCCTCTGATTCCGAACAGCGCGTGGTTATTCAATGATGAATCTTGTGGTGCTTATTTCCGGCAACGGAAGCAATTTGCAGGCGATTATCGATGCCTGCAAAGAGAAAAAAATCAAAGGCACCCTTCGGGCAGTATTCAGTAACAAGGCCGACGCGTTCGGCCTTGAACGCGCGCGTGAAGCCGAAATTCCGGCACATGCGTTAACGGCCGATCAATTCGCCAGCCGTGAAGCGTTTGACCGCGAACTGATGCGTGAAATAGACGCTTACGCCCCCGACCTCGTGGTGCTGGCGGGCTATATGCGCATCCTGAGCCCCGCGTTCGTCGCCCACTATGAGGGGCGTCTACTCAATATTCACCCTTCCCTGCTGCCAAAATACCCGGGGTTGCATACGCACCGTCAGGCGCTGGAAAACGGCGATGAAGAACACGGAACCTCTGTCCATTTTGTTACCGATGAACTGGACGGCGGCCCGGTTATTCTGCAAGCGAAGATTCCGGTCTTTGAAGGCGACAGCGAAGATGAAATTACGGCCCGCGTTCAGACGCAGGAACACGCTATCTATCCGCTGGTCGTCAGTTGGTTTGTGGATGGCCGTCTGGAAATGCGTGATAACGCCGCCTGGCTGGATGGCAATCGCCTGCCGCCGCAAGGCTATGCCGCCGAGTAATAACATTCCCTCGCAGGACGGGTAAGCGAAGCGCCATCAGGCAATCCAACGTTTCAATGCCGGGTGGCGCGTCAACGCCTTATCCGGCCTACGCCTCAGGAATTCCCCTCATCTCTTTGCTTATCTGACGGTTTATTGTCATATTTTTCTGGCACAGTTGGACATCTGAGCGCAATGCTCGCCATAATAATCAGGCAGTGTCCCGTGAATAAAACGGAGTGTGAGTTGTAATGGGCCAGGAAAAGCTATACATCGAAAAAGAGCTAAGTTGGTTAGCGTTCAACGACCGCGTGCTCCAGGAAGCTGCGGATAAATCAAATCCGCTTATTGAACGCATGCGCTTCCTGGGCATCTATTCCAATAACCTTGACGAGTTCTATAAAGT
>OKVZ01000282.1_pt1 | contig 19188 bp, 24 predicted proteins | sample 1606851 | NCBI WGS metagenome assembly OKVZ01 (sample SAMN03281010, study PRJEB24777) | human gut metagenome | isolation source: fecal sample PR157 from 1 month old male Malay infant, caesarean delivered... | reverse complement strand
GGTGGAAAAAATAGCCTAAATAGGCTGATTCGATGTGTTTGCGGGAAAAAAATCGGCCCAGATCCGCGAAATTTTAATCAGCGAGTCAGCTTGGGAAGAAATGACCTGCTTATTCGCACCTTCCAAAGAGCTTTCGATGGTTGAACGCAACGCGCAAGGCAAGATGGCTCGCCAGTATTTCATCGACTGTGAAGAACGTCTGCGCCGCGTAGCGCCAGAGGAACATGAGGCGGCGTTGTTGGGCTGGCGTAAAAATCGTGTAGCTGCCTGCGAAGATCATAAGAGTATGACCGACGCAATGAAGAGCTACATCGAGCGCACCGGCGACAGGCAGCACGGCTTTGCCTACAGCAATGAATGCTCGTTCCTGAATAGCCTTGTGCTGGGTATGCACCCGCGAGTGTGGGCGAAACAGAAAGAAATTCCGGTTAAGCAGGTGCGTGACCACATGAACGCCGATCAGCTGGCGCTGCTGGCTTATCTGGAAAGCCGTGATTGTGCTCTGCTGGATCTTGATACCCGTACAGCAACCCGTAAGGCGAAACTCTCCGCACTGGCACAAAGCTGGCTGGTTAAGCGTGTTGGAGGTGCTGAGTGATTTTGCATAACTCAATCAGGGTTGCGCAGAATTTGAGCCGACGAAATTCGCACGCGCAAATCAAGCTCGGTGATATGCCGAGTTTGAACAACCGCATACGTTTAACGTACGGAGATCGAGACAAAGGCGAACAGTATTCGGGTTCATGGCAAAACAACGTTAAACGTGGTTTAGAGGCTCCGACGAAAAACGTAGAGAGCTGCGAAGATAACCAACCCTCTTTAAGAGGGGAGCCTCTGCACAACTCATTAATAGTTGCGCAAAACAGACCCTTTTTAAGAGGGGCAGTCCACAGCATTACGGGGAGTAACCCTGTTCAGCTTTCAGATTCCGATCTGGCTTTCTTGCGTTGGCGGCGTTTGATCTCGCCTTGCATGGCTGTAACGATAAATTGGGCAGTGCTTTCGCCTTGCTCTTTAACTTGTTCCATTGCCTCGACAACTTCATGCGGGGCACGAGTTTGCAATTTTTGTGATTTTTCGTTCTTTGTTCCCGTCGCCATTACTAAGTCTCCTGATATCAAGTGGAGTACAGAATACCAGAAAAAAAATGAAATAAAACACTTGAAGTGGATTCCACTTTGTATTTATAGTGGAGTCCACCTTAAAAGGGTTCACCTTCAAGATATAGCGAAGCCCGGCAGTGCGCGAACACTAACCGGGCCTCTGACCACCAAGATAGTTAACGTATCGAGGCAGCTATGAAAGATTATATCACACACCCGCAAGGGCGGAAGTCCTACACCTGGCGTTTTCTGGCGCTGAGCGCCATCGGTCGCAACGTCATTCACATCAAAGCTACCACCGAACGCGAAGCCCGTGAGCAATCACCGGCTGGCTGCGTGATGGTATTCGCTGGCCGTCTGCCAGTTCGGGAGGTGCGCCATGCGTGAGCCAATCAGCTTAGACCAGGCCGAATATAAATCAGCGCTGGCTGCTTCACTCTTCGAAACCATTCTGGAAAAAGCCTGTGCTGAGTGTTCGGAAACCCTGCTGAACCATATCTCACTGGCATGTGACCTTAATCAGGAAATTCACCGGGCATTAATCGCCGAGCTGCGCATGGGAGAGACAAAATGAGACAGGTTCCTTTTGAAGTCCTAATGCACGCAGAGAATGCACTTTCTGAAAGTGAGTGTGCAATGTCTGTGCTGAGCATGTGGATTGACAGCATTCCCGACGGTGAAGAACACCATGAAGAAGCGTGCCGTGTCAGCGCGATTATGTCTCTGCTGCACAAATCTATCGGCGAGCTGGTGAAAGCGCGGGAGGCTTACAGTGAAAAACGCGCCTAATGTGAAAACCCTCCCGCGCGACAAAATGGAGGAGGCCATCATCTTTGCTGGAACGGGAGCATGGAAAGCCGCTCAGGATTACCAGAAAGGGAAGGGCGAGCATGGAGACGATGTTCCGCCTGTGGTTCTGGATCACACTCAACTGGCGGAATTGCCACACCTGCGCATTGTTGATAAAGGCCGTCGATTTGCCCGTGTCTGTCAGGCCGGGCTTATCGAGCAAAACCAAATCAGCATGATTGCAAATAAGCTGTGTGAGGCTGGCGTTACCAATGCTGAGTTTATCAACGAAAAAGGCGAGAAAGAGGACTGGACGCCATTGATGAAACGTCTGGAAGACGAGCCCCTTATGGTGACTACGAGGGGAAGTGCTACGCCAGCGCTTAACCAGATGGGAGCCAGCCAGCGCGGGGAAGTTCTGCTTGCTCATTACGATGGCAATCTGGCGATCCATGCTGATTCCGACACGGTTCATCATTACAACGGCGTGGTGTGGGTTCCGCTTTCGGATAAAGAGCTGCAGCGAGAAATGGCGCAGATTTTTATTGATTCCGAAGTCGCCTATTCGCAGAACGCGATTAAATCCGCTGTCGATACAATGAAGCTGGGCCTCCCGGTAATGGGTAACACAGCCCGTAACCTGATTGGTTTCAGCAACGGGGTTTTTGATACCCGGTTAGGCCAATTTCGACCGCATGATAAAAAGGACTGGCTTATCGTTGCGAGCGAATTGCCATTCAGCGAACCAGCAGAAGGTGAAACTCTGGCAACCCATGCGCCTAACTTCTGGAAATGGCTCCGCCGCTCTGTGGCGGATAATGACCGAAAAGCAGACCGCGTACTGTCTGCGCTGTTTATGGTGCTGGCGAACCGGTACGACTGGCAGCTGTTTCTTGAGGTAACGGGGCCGGGCGGAAGTGGTAAAAGTGTTATGGCTGAGATCTGCACGATGCTGGCGGGCAAGGCCAACACCGTATCGGCGAGCATGGCGGCGCTGGAGAACCCAAGGGAAAGGGCGCTGGTAGTGGGCTATTCGCTGATTATCATGCCGGATATGACCCGGTACGCTGGCGACGGCGCAGGGATTAAAGCTATCACTGGCGGGGATAAGGTAGCCATTGACCCTAAACACAAAGCGCCATATTCAACCCGTATACCTGCGGTGGTGCTGGCCGTCAATAACAATGCCATGTCGTTCAGCGACAGAAGCGGGGGGATTTCCAGACGGCGGGTGATTTTCAACTTCTCCGAAGTGGTACCGGAAAACGAACGCGATCCTATGCTGGCCGAGAAGATTGAAGGTGAGCTGGCTGTAATCATTCGCCACCTGCTCACTCGCTTTTCCAGGCAGGACGAAGCCAAACAGCTTTTGCATGAGCAGCAAAAATCAGAAGAAGCGCTGGCCATCAAACGTGAAGGGGATTCACTGGTGGACTTTTGCGGCTACCTGATGGCTTCGGTGGTTTGTGATGGAATGCTGATTGGTAATGCCGAGATCGTGCCATTCAGCCCGCGCCGTTATCTGTATCATGCTTATCTGGCTTACATGCGGGCCAATGGTCTTAGCAAGCCTGTATCGTTAATGCGGTTCGGTACGGATATGCCAGGCGCAATGGCTGAATATGACAAGGAGTACCAGAAGCGCAAAACTAAACATGGCATAAGATCGAACGTCACCCTGCATGATGATTCAGAAGACTGGATGCCAATGTGTACCGATACAACAAAAGAATAAAGGCGGGGAAAATTAAAAGTAATGGGATAAGTGTTCACCACTGTTCACCATGTATAAAAATCATTAAATAACAATATGTTAATGGGTGAACACTTTTTTATGAAGTGTTCACCAAGTATTCACCTGTTCACCTTTAAAGGGCTTTTCTTTTAAAAGGTGAAGGGTTAGGGTGAACACTAGTGAATACTTAAAATCATAGTCTTCACCCTGTAACCGAATGAATTTAAATAGGAAAAATGCAAAGGTGAACAGGTGAACACTTAAACGCATATTTTTAAATTTTACAGGAGGGGCTACATGCCGATCACTAACGAGGAACGCAGGGAACACCTGGAAAAGTTTGGTTTAACCAGTCTTGATACAATGCACACTGCCGATTACCGTAAAGCCCTTAAAGAGGAAGCGTTCTTTTGGGATGACCCACACGGTTTTGTTATGCACACCCTGTCCGGGGAGCGACTCGTTACGAATACAGAGCAGTTGGATGCCTTGATCGAGCATCTCGAGGGATATCGAGCAATGTTGCCTGAACCACCAAAATGGATGTCCGAGAAGTAAGCACTAGTGCTCAAAGCGTCAGTTCAGTATCTGCCTTCTGTACCCATCTTTTGATTTGTTATATTGTGTTTTCATATAGAGACGCATGTTCGACTTTACTAATATAAAAATCGCGGTGGACGCGCAGTAGGCAGGTTTGGCTGATGGACAAAAAGAAACAGATGGAGCAATTCAATATTGCTTATATACGTTCTCTTGCTGCACATGCAGGTTTCAAGGTATCAAGTTGCGAAGTGGATGACGATAGTATTGATATCACGATTGAGGGGACGGGGTTTAGTAGCTCGCTTTACCGCAATCCAAAAATAGACATTCAATTGAAATCCACTAAAAACTTTAAGTTAAAAAATAACACCATTACATATGCGTTAAAAGCGAAAAATTATTCCGATCTCATTGGTGATAATGTGTTGTCACCAAGGTATTTAGTACTTCTTCATCTACCTGTTAATATTTCAGACTGGCTATATCATAGTATTAATGGAATTACATTAAGGAATAGATGCTATTGGTTTTCACTGAGAGAGCTCCCCCCAAGCGCAAACAAGAATAGTGTTACTCTTAATATACCTGCCAATCAGGTGTTGACTTCATCTTTCTTAAAGGACATGATGAAGGCGGCTAGCAACGGGGTAAGCGTATAATATGAAATTATACAATGAACAGTTTATAACGACAGACGACTTTTCGAAATATCTCATTTTGAAAGGTTGGGTGTTGTTCAATCAATTACCTCATGTTGCTAATATTTGGCGTTATAAAAAAAATAATGATTATGAAATAATTCAGCCAATCAAAGCCGATTTAAAGGATTTCTCTAATAGAGTTAATGACATTCTTAACGCACTCAGTGAAAGTGAGTGTAAATCTAAGACAGAAATTATCCGAGAGATTGACAATATTAGCAATGACATTATCAGCTTAAGAGTAATTCATGATGATGTTGCTAATGGAGAGATTCCATTTGCTGATGGAATTCTTTTGTTTTCTAAAACGAAAGAGCTAATGCTTTCAGCAGCAAGATCTGTTGTCAATCCTCAGCGAGGCCGCTATTCCGGTAAAAATCCAGAAGTAGTTGAACGCTTTTTTAGTAGTCTGAAATTAGGGCAAACTGAAGTTGGTAGTTATGTTCTTAATTTAGTGGCCCCAATATATTGGGACGAAGACTCTCAAGAGGATCACTGCAGGGTTCCATTTTCACGAACTGTCACAGAGCGGTTGATGTATAGCATTGAAAAACTTAGTGATGCTGTAGATAAATACAAAGAACGTGGTGATTTAAAAATTTTCGAAGCGATTATCAAAGATGGTGTTAACGCAACGCTATGCTCTGCCATTATTGGATTGAGTGGACGTAATAGAACAAGGGTTATTGAAGTTAAAGTATTAAAGTCATTAATTGCTGACAATGCCATTAGTGATAATAAAAAAATATCTATAACACCTGAGAAAATAAAGTATATAGAAGAGGCCGAGAAATTTTACTCGAATGACTATACAGTAAAAAATTACAATCTTGCTGGTTCGGTTATACGGTTAAATCGAGATGTAAATTCACTGGGAGGGGTTGTGACAATTGTCGAGGCTTCAGAGAATAATCGTAAGGTGACTGTAGAGCTTGATGAGGAGCACTATAACGAAGCGATTAGGGCCCATGAGAATAAGTATGAAAATGTCCGATTGGTTGGGATGCTAATTGTTACGCCTAAAAAGACAAAACTTGTTGATGTAAGTGATTTCCACATACTTCATCACCCCATCAACTAGAATTGTAAATTAATTGTTTTCATGTTTTTCCATTTTTAGCCCGAAGGATTTCGGGCTTTTCTTTATGTTTTCCATGTATATCTTAAAGAGTGGCACTCAGACGTGAGCCGCCACTGGCCGTTAAGTCAAGCTGTAGCGAGTACAGCCTGTGGGATGCAGAAAAAGATTTAACGGCCTCCCCTCCAAGCGCTGGTTTCACGTCTTTACGTTAATTGTTACGGAAACCACTCCATGAAGAAACTACTCGAATTACGCCAGCAGAAAGCCGCACTCAAAACACAGATGCGCTCCATGCTGGACAAAGCCGACACCGAAAAGCGCAGCCTGAACGAAGAAGAGGGCAAAAAGTTCGACGAACTCCGCGCCCAGGCTGATGCGCTTGAAGTTGAAATCACCCGTCTTGAAGCCGTCGCCGACGATCAGCGCAATCTGCCTGGAACTTCCGTTGAAGGTGAGTCAGTAAGCAACGACGAGTTGCGTCACTACATTATGACCGGTGATACTCGTTCTCTCTCCACGCTGGTGCAGGCTGACGGCGGCTATACCGTTATCCCTGAGCTGGACAAAGAGATCATGCGCCAGTTGCAGGATGATAGCGTTATGCGCTCCATCGCAACGGTGAAGACCACCAAAACCAACGAATACCAGAAGCTGGTATCTGTGGGCGGTACTACCGTTAAGCGTGGTATCGAAGGCGAAGCGCGTACCGAAACCAGCACGCCGAAGATGGAGCGCGTTGATATCAAACTCAACCCGATCTACGCCTACCCGAAAACCACCCAGGAGATTCTCGACTTCTCTGAAGTGGATATTCTGGGCTGGTTGTCTTCTGAAATCGCCGACACCTTCACCGCTACCGAAGAGAGCGACTTTGTGAACGGCGACGGTGATAAAAAATCCAAAGGGTTCCTGTCTTACCCTCGCGCGGCCACTGCCGACAAAACCCGTCCGTTCGGTACGCTGGAGAAGATGGAAGCTGCTGACGTTTCCTCTGATGGCCTGATCGACCTGCTGTATAAGCTGAAAGCCAAATACCGCAAAAACGCCGTATGGGTGATGAACTCCAACACCGCAGCCAAACTGCAAAAGCTGAAAAACGGCAACGGGGATTACATCTGGCGCGATCGTCTGGTTGCCGGTTCTCCCGATACGCTGCTGGGCCGTCCTGTTCAGTATCTGGAAACCATGCCGGATGCGGAGGCAGGTAAAGCATTCCTCGCGGTAGGCGACTTCAAGCGCGGCTATTTCATCGTGGATCACACCACTGGCGTGCGTACCCGCCCTGACAACATCACCGAGCCGGGTTTCTACAAGGTGCATACCGATAAATACCTGGGCGGTGGTGTGGTGGACTCCAACGCCATCAAGGTGCTTGAGCTTTCAGGCTCCGGTTCCTGATTTGACGTTTAAGGGGCTGCGGCCCCTTTTTGCCCTCTGTGGAGTCCAGTAATGAAAACAATCGATTTTGAAATCCGTACCTCCGAAGTGAGCGCCAGCAACAAAAAGCTGGTGGGCTATGCCGTGCGCTGGAACAGTCTCTCTGAAATTATCTGGGACGAGTTCCGCGAGCAGTTTGCGCCGGGAGCGTTTAAAGACAGCCTGGCATCCGGTAGCGATGTGCGTGCGCTGTACGAGCATAACTATACCCAGCTGCTGGGCCGCACTAAATCCGGCACGCTGGTGCTGTCAGAAGATGATACCGGGCTGCGCTTCGAGCTGACCCCTCCGAATACCCAGCTTGGCAACGATGTGCTGGAGCTGGTGGAGCGTGGAGATATCTCCGGCATGAGCTTTGGTTTCCGGGCGCTGAAAGAGGCGTGGGATATTGCTCAGTCTCCATACCTGCGCACTGTTACCGCTGCCGAACTGCGGGAGATTACCGTTACCTCTATGCCTGCTTATCCTGAGTCTGGCGTGGAAATCGCGCACCGTTCGCTTTTCTCCCAATATCCTGAACTGCGCCGGGCTGGCGATAACCGCCGCCGCTGGGCTGAATTAGCGGGGCTCTGATATGTGGAATATCTGGCCGTTTGGCCGTAAGTCTGAACCCTCTGAGCAGCGCAGCATGACCATTGATGAGTTTCTGGCGATGGCAGGGATTCCAAATACCGGATCAGGCGAATATGTGTCTGCGGGTACTGCGGAATCTCTGCCGGCGGTCATGAACGCCGTGTCAGTTATCAGTGAGGCGGTGGCAACAATGCCCTGCTACCTCTACCGCGTGCGCAACGATAACGGGCGTGAGGCGCGAGAATGGCTGAGCAATCACCCGGTGGATTTTCTCCTGAACGAGCAGCCGAACGACTGCCAGACGCCTTATCAGTTTAAACGCACGATGATGCGCCATTGTCTGCTGAACGGTAACGCCTATGCGGTGATCCAGTGGGGCCGCGACGGCCAGCCGCAATCCCTGCACCCGTATGCGCCGGGGGCGGTTGTTCCTGAGCGTATCGGCCAGCATAAGTACAAATACACCGTTACAGAGCCGTTTACCGGGGCTGTGCGCACCTATCTACAGGAAGAGATTCTGCACCTGCGTTACTCCACCGATGATGGCTTTCTGGGGCGTTCGCCTATTACTACGTGCCGTGAGGCGCTGGGGTTAGGTCTGGCCCAACAGCGCCACGGTGCCAGCATTATGAATGATGGCATGATGGCGGCGGGCGTCGTCACTACTGCTGAATGGCTCGACAGCGTGAAGGGTAAGCAGGCTCTGGACGCACTGGAGCGCTACAAAGGTGCCAGAAATGCCGGGAAAACGCCGATCCTTGAAGGTGGCATGGACTACAAGCAGCTTGGCATGAGCAATCAGGATGCCGAATGGCTGGCGTCGCGCCGGTTCTCCATTGAAGACATTGCCCGCATGTTCAACGTGTCGCCCATCTTCCTGCAGGAATACAGCAACAGCACCTACAGCAATTTCAGCGAAGCGAGCCGCGCCTTTCTCACCATGACCATGCGCCCGTGGCTGGCGAACTTCGAGCAACAAATCAAATCTGCTTTGCTGGTGGCCTCTCCGGTTCCGGGAACCCGCTATCAGGTGGAGTTTGACTCTGCTGACCTTCTCCGTGCCACACCTACCGAGCGTTACGCCACTTATGAGCGAGGCATTAAGAACGGGATCATGAACCCGAACGAAGCCCGTGAGCGCGAGGGGATGCCGCCGCGTAAAGGTGGTGACGAATTCAGCCAGGCATGGAAGCAGGAAGTGAAGATCAGCAAAGACGGCAAGGAAGGTGACGCATGAGAGCCGGGGGGCTGAGAAGCCGCGTCACTATTCGGGTATTCACTACCCACAGGGAGCCGTCCGGTCAGGTTGTTCAGGTCTGGGAAGACGGGGAAACCATATGGGCTGAGGTTAAGGGGATCAGTGGCCGAGAGTTAATGGCGTCAGGTGCCGAGGTTGCCGAAGCGACGATCCGCGTTTGGGTGCGTTTCCGCCGTGATATTACCGCAGCCAACCGTCTGAAAGTGCTTACTGGCCCGTTTGCTGGCAGCACTCTCAATATTATCGGGCCTGCTATTCCTGATTCGGAAGGTACTCGGCTGGAAATTCTCTGCAAGACAGGAACGGAAAAATGACAGCAGAAATCACCCTGGATGAAGCAAAGCTGCATTGCCGTATTGATGATGATTACGAAGATATGTTGATACAGGCGTACATCGATGCGGCGCTGGAGGTTTGCCAGAAGCATATCGGCAAGCGGTTTGATAACGGGCTGGAGTTTACGCCAGCTATCAAGATTGGCTGTCTGATGTACGTATCTCAGCTGTACGAGTACCGCACGATGATTGGTGATACCGACGCCAAAGAGATACCGATGGCTGTCTCTGCGTTGTGGTCTGTCTATCGTGATGTGGGGGTGTACTGATGCCGTGGCAACCACTACGCCGGTGCAATGAGCCGGGATGTAATAAACGGGTGAAGTCTGGCAAGTGTGACGAGCATAAGCGGGATGCCCGCCGACAAAGCGACAGCCGAAGAGGTACGCGAACAGAGCGTGGTTACTCCAACCGCTGGGGCGAATACCGTCGTCATTTTCTAAAAGCTAATCCGCTGTGTGTCCATTGTCTCAAGGCTGGCGTCTATGCATCGGCAACTATCGTCGATCACATCATCCCTATCGAGGGTGAAGCTGATGTGCTGTTCTGGCCCGCCAGTAATCACCAGTCGTTATGCGCTGCCTGTCATGGACGGAAGACAACCACAACAGACCCGGTGACGAAGCAGCAGCGTAAAGCCGGTAAGTTCCGCGAGCAGGAAGAAGCAGCACGTCATCGCACCGACTGGATCTATGAGGCAAACAATGACTGAGCAGGAACAGCAGCGGCTGATTAGTGGGCTGATAAAGCAGCGTGAGTCATGGCAACCAGCCAGACAGAGAGCGCATAAGAAGCCCGTAGCAAAGCGCATGAGCCAGCGTGACCGGGAGCTTATGGAATGCTTTCGCAACCGCTGACAGGCCGAATGGACGGGGTGGGGGAGGTTTTCAGGACAAACCCCTCTCAGCGAGGAACCACCCGCCCCCTCAAATTTTTACGCACAGTGTTTTTTTTTGAAAATAAAACAGACAGGTAAACAGTAAGTTATGGCAAGACCACCCAAACCGCCCGCCTATCTTGATGAGATCGCGGCGCAGCAGTGGAAAGCAAAGGCGAAGCAGCTGGCGGAGCGCGGTGATCTGACGCCTGCCGACTGGAACAACCTTGAGCTGTATTGCGTCAATTACTCGATGTACCGCAAAGCCGTGGAAGACCTTGCCACGCGGGGATTCAGCATAGTGAACAGCCAGGGCGGTGAGAGCCGTAACCCGGCACTGAGCGCAAAAGCGGATGCCGAAAAAATTCTCATAAAAATGTCGTCGCTCCTGGGCTTTGATCCGGTAAGCCGCCGCCGCAATCCGGTAGAAACGGAAGAGGAGGACGATCTTGACCGTCTGGGATGATTACGCAAACGCCATTAAATCGGGTGAAATTCCGGCCTGTAAGCGCGTGAAACAGGCCGTTGAGAGGTACTTTTCAGACCTGAATGACCCCCGCTATGTGTTCGACGCGGCGACCGTGGAGCGGTTTATCGCCTTCTCCCGGCTCTGTCCGCACGTCAAAGGCCCGCTGCGGGGCCAGCCAATCGAGCTGGAGCCGTGGCAACAGTTCGCTTTTGCTAACCTGCTGGGCTTTAAAGTCAGGGAGTCAGGCCGCCGTAAGTACAGCAGCGCCTTTATTGAGGTGCCGCGCAAGAACGCCAAATCAACCGTAGCCGCCATGCTGGCTAACTGGTTTCTGGTAATGGAGAAGGGCCAGCAGGATATCTACACGGCGGCGGTAAGCCGGGATCAGGCCCGAATCGTGTTCGACGATGCCCGCCAGATGTGCCTGCTGTCGAAACCGCTGAAAAAGCGCGTCAATATCCAGGCGCATAAGGTCATTTTTCCGAAGAGCAACAGCCTGTTAAAGCCGTTGGCGGCGAAAGCGGCCACCATTGAAGGGACTAACCCCAGTCTGGCGATTGTCGATGAATACCACCTTCACCCGGATAACGGCGTTTATTCCGCCCTCGAGCTGGGTATGGGCGCACGTCCGGAGGCGATTTTGTTCGCCATCACTACCGCCGGGAGTAACGTTGTCTCTGCCTGTAAACAGCATTATGACTACTGCTGCCAGATTCTGGCCGGGGAAGAGAGCAACGATTCGCTGTTTGTCCTGATCTACGAACTGGACGACGAAAGCGAGGTTGAGCAGCCTGAAATGTGGATCAAGGCTAACCCTAACCTGCATGTGTCCGTTGACTCAGCGAAACTGGAATCCACCATCCAGAAAGCGCGGGGCATACCGTCGCAGTGGGTGGAAATGCTGACCAAACGTTTCAATATCTGGTGTCAGGGCTCCACGCCGTGGATGGGTGCCGGTGCATGGGATGCCTGTGCGCTCGACTATAACGAAGACGATCTGGCCGGAATGGAGTGCTACGCCGGGTTTGACCTGTCCTCTACCAGCGACATCACCAGCGTGAGTTACGCTTTCCCGTTCGACAGGGAGATCCGCCTGCTGACCCGTCATTATCTGCCGGAAGCCCAGCTACTTAACGTCGCCAACAAAAACCGCGCCATCTACCGCCAGTGGGTAAAAGCGGGATGGATACGCACCACGCCCGGCGACTGCATCGACTATGACCGCATCCGTGACGATATTCTGCGCGACGCTGAAATCTTCAATATCAGGCTGGTGGGTTTCGATACGTGGAACGCCACGCACCTGCGCACCCAGCTACAGGGAGCGGGGCTTGATGTGGAGCCTTTCCCGCAAACCTATCTCAAGTTCAGTCCGGTGGCGAAATCATTTGAGGTGTTCGTTAACCGTAAGGTGGTGCGCCATCGCGGCGATCCGGTTCTGGCCTGGGCGATTGGAAACGTGGTGATGGAGTCCGACGCTAACGCCAATATTAAGCCCAACAAAAAGAAATCCTCTAACAAGATAGACCCTGCGGTATCTGCGCTGATGGCGTTCGGCACCTTCCAGGCTGAGCATGAGGATTTTGCTTTCGATATGAGCGACAGCCACAAACAACGGCTGGCGACATTTAACGGTATCTGACTGGAGTAAAACTATGAATACAGCAAACCATGAAACCATGAGCACGATCCTTCTGAGCGGCTCGCTGGCTAAACTTTTTGGCCGTACTCACCAGCGGCTTATTGGCCCGACACGTGAGGCGTTTACTGCGTTATCCGCCACCATTCCCGGCTTTCAGAAATTCATGAATACCAGCAAAGCCCGAGGACTTACGTTCGCTGTATTCGTGGACAAAAAGAACGTAACTCAGGATGATCTCGATTTTCCGAACGGTAACAGGACGATTCGAATTGTTCCGATCATAATCGGGAGCAAGAAAGCAGGGGTGATGCAAACTATTCTCGGCGCGGTGCTGGTGGCGGCGTCAATCTGGATGCCTGGCATTGGCATTGCAGCCAGTAACATGATGTTTGCTGCTGGTTCAGCAATGGCAGTAGGCGGTGTAATGCAAATGATATCTCCGCAGGTGCAAGGCCTTGCCAGCAAGCAAAGTGCCGATAATAAAGCCTCGTATGCGTTTGGAGGTGTCACCAACACTGCCGCCCAAGGCTACCCGGTACCGTTGCTTTACGGTAAGCGCCGAATTGGTGGTGCAATCATTTCTGCCGGGATCTATGTCGAAGACCAGCTTTAAGTATGCATGATGAAGCGAGAGACTATCGAGGCGGTAATAACAGAAATGGCACATCTGCAAGGCCATGAACTTAACGGGCGGGATCATCTTATGGTGCGCAATCGCGTTGCCGCTTGCTTGGCTGCGAAAGAACGCCACCGGCAAAGGATGGATGCCAAACCGTATCAATGGAGAAAGCCGGAAAGGCCAAGGTGATAAACCCAACCTATCAAAGCACTGGACTATGTTCTGGTGCTTTTTTGTTTGTGCGAGCAATCGTGTATAAACATATGTATAAACAGAGATAAAAAAGGCGCTTCCCCATGCCGGTTAGCGCCTTTTTAAACAAACACTTAACTGATTAGTATCAGTTCATGCCGTATTTTTTCAGTTTCTTACGCAGGGTACCACGGTTGATACCCATCATCAGCGCAGCGCGGGTTTGGTTACCGCGGGTGTATTGCATCACCATGTCCAACAGTGGCTGTTCAACTTCAGCCAGTACCAGCTCATACAGGTCATTAACATCCTGACCGTTCAGTTGAGCAAAATAGTTCTTCAGTGCCTGTTTAACCGAGTCACGCAGGGGCTTTTGAGTTACCTGATCCTGAGAGTTAACGGTAGAAACGGTCAGTACGTCAGAATTTACGCGTTGTTCGAACATAGTTCTGTCAGCTCTTTATTTCATTACGCAAGATTTTCGAAGTATGCCTCCAACGCCTCCAGCTGTTCGCTGGCATCCTCAATGGCGTTGAATGTGCGCCGAAACTGGTCATCTGGAGCGTGCTCCTGGAGATACCAGGAAACGTGTTTACGCGCAATTCGGTACCCTTTCGCCTGACCGTAGTGGTCATGCAGTTCCCGAACATGCGAACAAAGCAAGCGCTTAACCTCTGCCAGAGGCAGGGGAGCAAGCAGCTCTCCAGTGTCCAGATAATGCTGGATTTCCCGAAAGATCCAGGGTCTTCCCTGAGCGGCACGTCCTATCATCAGAGCATCAGCTCCCGTATAGTCGAGCACCGCTCTGGCTTTAAGCGGGTCAGTTATGTCGCCATTCGCGATAATCGGAATGGAAACTTTCTGCTTAACTGCCCGAATGCTGTCGTATTCAGCTTCACCGTTGAACAAACAGGCGCGCGTGCGTCCATGAATGGTCAGGGCCTGAATGCCACAGTCTTCGGCCAGTTGGGCAATCTCTACACAGTTACGGTGTTCCGGCGACCAACCCGTGCGAATCTTCAACGTAACAGGAACGTCCACTGCGCTGACAACCGCCGTCAGGATAGCTTTCACCTGGTCGGGGTATTGCAGAAGGGCTGAACCTGCAAGCTTGCGATTCACTTTTTTGGCCGGGCACCCCATATTGATATCAATAATCTGGGCACCACTTTCCACGTTGATACGCGCGGCATCTGCCATCTCTTCAGGCACGCTTCCGGCAATTTGCACGGTGCGAATACCGGGTTCATCAATGTGCACCATCCGAAGGCGGGATTTATCGCTTTCCCAAACCTGCGGGTTAGACGACATCATCTCGGATACGGTTAAACCGGCTCCCATCTCATAGCACAGCGTCCTGAACGGCCGGTCGGTAATACCTGCCATAGGGGCTGCGATCAGGCGATTTCTAAGCTGGTGGTGTCCGATGCGCATGAGTTAAGAAATGACCATACTGTGACTGCAAGGCGGCGTATATTACGCATTTTTTGCACGAGATGAAAGGCCAAACTTTGAACAATCCACTGTTGTAGATCAAGGAATCGCCGCTCAATCTTTCCGTTAAGAATTATTCACTATTTAAATCATTGTGTTAGACAGGGATGGCTATTTTATGAGCGCTTACAATTTCCCGTAACTTCTCATCATTTCTGAATAAATGGCCTACCTTAACGGGATAATCTGCTGTTTTTAGCAGCAGATTTTCCCTCTTCTTTGCGATCTACGTCGCATTTTAGAACATGATCTTAAGCCTCAGAATGGGCGTTATTCGACCACAACGCGCCCATGCAGAGACTGTACCGGGCGGTTATTATCGTGATGCATGGTATGGGTAAATTTCTCAAGCTGTTCTGCTGAGACGGTTAACGGCTGTTTGAGCACGATCCAGGTGACCCCTTCAGAACACGGTGGCGTGGTCAGAGATCCGCTAAAGCGCCAGTAGGTTTTCACCTTCGGCAGCAGCTTGTTCAGGTTGAGATCCTTCTCAATGGAGACGTTCTGTTCAGCCTGCTGCGGCATCACGCTCCACAGCTTATCCAGCTCCGGATTCGCAGCCCCTTTATCAAACATGACGGCTACCACGGTCAGCTCACCCGCGCTGTTTTTATGTACCAGATGCATCTCCATCGCGTACTTCTTGCCGTGCACGGTGTTTTCACTTGGTGCATGGAAGTGGAACTGCTGGAGCGTCCAGGTTTGCTTGTCCAGAGTAATGGTGTCACGGGTGTCAGCCTGTTCGCTAGCCTGAATGGTATGGCCATTATTGGTCAGCGTTACAGGACCATCAATGTAGTGTGTTTGCAGCGGGGAGAGATGGGCGTTAGCGGTCGAATCAATATTTATCGGAGACTGGTTCATCCCGCTCTGGCAGGTCTTGTAGGCCTCGTCCAGTTCACCCCAGTGTTCCGGTGAACCTTCCCCTTCATAGCCCCAGTGTGATGCGAATGCTGAAGCCGAAACCATGCTCAGCGCAAACAGCGCTGCCTTGCCTGTAATGTGTTTCATCATATTCTTCCGGTGAATTTTTTAATACAAACCAACATGATTTGTGGGGTTATTTTACCGAAGAATGGCAGAGGAAGAGAGGATTATCAGTGGGAGAGAGGCGTGGTCAGAGGACCACGCCAAATGCTTATTTTTTACGACCGGTAATACGGCACCACTCTTCTTTCTCCACCACCGGGTCGAGAGCGAAAAGATCGGCGTAGGCTTCACACACGCTGTCTGCCTGGCTTGCCAGGATACCCGAAAGTCCCAGTAGACCGCCCTCAACGGGCAGCACGCTGATTAACGGAGCCAGCTCGCGCAGTGGGCCCGCCAGAATGTTTGCAACCACCACATCGGCTTTCATGGCTTCTGGCTGCGCATCCGGCAGATACAGCTCCAGTCGATCGGAAACGCCGTTGCGCTCGGCGTTGTCGCGACTGGCCTGAATCGCCTGCGGATCGATATCGATCCCGATAGCTTTTGCCGCGCCCAATTTCAGGGCGGCAATCGCAAGGATCCCGGATCCACAGCCGAAGTCGATCACCGTCTTACCATCCAGATCGAGACCATCCAGCCACTGCAGGCACAGGGAGGTCGTTGGATGGGTGCCGGTACCAAACGCCAGACCCGGATCGAGCATGACGTTAACCGCGTTTTCATCAGGAACCTCGCGCCAGCTTGGGCAGATCCACAGACGCTTGCCGAACTGCATCGGATGGAAGTTATCCATCCATTCGCGTTCCCAGTCTTTGTCTTCCAGCTGTTCGATTTTGTGCGCAAAGCCCGCGCCCAGCAGAGGGTGGTTTTCCAGAATCGCGACGACCTCTTTCATGTCGGTTTCAGCATCGAACAGGCCAATCACGTCGGTATCGCCCCACAGGCGGGTTTCGCCCGGCAGCGGTTCAAAGACCGGCGTGTCATGCGTGTCCTGGAAGGTGATAGAGACCGAGCCGGCCTCCATCAGCGCATCGCTCAGCTCTTCGGCGTTCGCGCCGGTTGTATTCAGTTTTAGTTGGATCCACGGCATGGCAAAACTCTTTATTTATCAGTAGAAATCATAGCGGGCTGTGGGACGGGCTGACCGAAACGGTTCCCCACCACAAACGCCAGTAAACTTAGCAGTAACGAAGGCACAATCGGATGGAAGCCCAGGTACTGAATCTTAAACGTTGCGAGAACGGCGTACAGCACGCCGCCAACAATCATCGCGCTCAGCGCACCGGCAGCATTTGCGCGTTCCCAGTAGAGCCCTAACACCAGCGGCCACAGGAATACCGCCTCAAGCCCACCAAATGCCAGCAGGTTCAGCCAGATGATCATCTCCGGCGGGCGCCATGCGGCTAACAGCAGCAACGCGCCTAGCACCAGCGTAATCACCGCTGACATATGCTTCAGGCGACGTTCATTTTCAACCTGTTCAGGGCGCAGGTTCAGATAGAGATCTTTAATGATCGTAGCGGAACTTTGCAGTAACTGAGCGTTGATGGTCGACATAATGGCGGCCATTGGCGCAGCGAGGAAAATCCCGGCGGCAAAGGGGGGCAGTACTTTGACCATCAGCGTCGGGATCACCAGATCCGGCACGGTAAGATCGGGGATTACCGCGCGCCCTAATGCCCCCGCCAGATGCATACCAAACATCAGGACAGCGACCACAATCGTCCCGATGATGATGCCCTTGTGAACGGCTTTGCTGTCTTTATAGGAGATACAGCGCACGGCGGTATGCGGCAGACCAATTACTCCGAAGCAGACTAACACCCAGAATGAGGTCATAAAGGTCGGAGAGAGGATATCATCTGCGCCCTGCGGCGAGACCAGTTTCGGGTCAATCGCTTCCAGGGTTTCCACCGCGTGAGTGAGTCCACCCGCCGCATGGACAATCCCCACCAGCAGAACGATCGTACCGATGAGCATCACCATTCCCTGCAGCGTATCGTTCAGCACGCTGGCGCGGAATCCGCCAAACGCAGTATAGAGCGCGATGCTTACCCCGAAGATGATGAGGCCTGTCTCGTAAGGGATGCCGGCCGCCGTTTCCAGCAGACGCGCACCGCCGATAAACTGTACGGTCATCGCACCGATAAACGCCACTAGTAGGCTCAAGCTCGCCAGCCACACCAGCAAGCGGCTCTGGTAACGGGCAAAGAGCATATCGTTGAGCGTCACGGCATTGTAACGGCGCGCCAGAATGGCAAATTTTTTACCCAGTATGCCCAGCGAGAGCCAGACGGCAGGCAGCTGGATCATCGCCAGCAAAACCCAGCCTAACCCGTATTTGTAGGCCGCACCGGGGCCGCCAATAAACGAGCTGGCGCTGATATAGGTCGCGGTCAGCGTCATTGCCAGCACAACGCCGCCCATCGAACGGCTGCCGAGGAAATACTCGTTCAGAAAGGCACCGGTCGTTCTTTTGCGCATGGCGTAAATGGACAATCCAAATACGACCAGCAGGTAAGCGACAAGCGGCAGAATGACTTCAAGCTGCATCATCGTCCTCCAGCGGAATATCCCGGTAGATAAATTTCACCATTGCCCAGCACAGCAGGATAAACACCAGCGGAACCAGCAGGCAGGCCAGTTCGAACCAGTGCGGCAGGCCGGTGATGCCAATAGCAGAGTCTGGTAAGTAAGCGGTTACTAACCATGCAGCAAGATAGAGAAGGGTCAGCCACAGCGCCCAGCGCGCTTCTTTATGGGCCTGAACAAAACGTTTGTCCATTTTTTGTCCCTTGTGGATGAAGAAAGCGGGGATTGTACATGATGAGGCTTTCCAGGCCCCAGAAATAAAAAAGGCCGGATAATCCGGCCTTTTCACAACACAGGTCTCTTACTTCTCGTTCAGACCGAGTTTTTTCTCCAGATAGTGGATGTTGGTTCCACCATTCTGGAAGTGCTCGTCGCTCATGATGCGCATCTGCAGATCAACGTTGGTTTTGATTCCGTCGATGATCAGTTCCTGCAGGGCGTTCTTCATGCGGGCAATCGCCACGTCACGGTTTTCGCCGTAGCAGATGAGCTTGCCGATCATTGAGTCATAGTACGGCGGTACGGTGTAACCGGCGTAGATATGAGACTCCCAGCGCACGCCAAAGCCACCCGGCGCGTGGAAACGCGTGATTTTACCCGGGCTTGGCAGGAAGGTGTTCGGGTCTTCGGCGTTGATACGGCATTCTACCGCATGGCCTTTCACCACAACTTCTTCCTGCTTGATGGACAACGGCTGACCGGCTGCGATACGCAGCTGCTCTTTAATCAGGTCAACGCCGGTGATCATTTCGGTAACCGGGTGTTCAACCTGAATACGGGTGTTCATCTCAATGAAGTAGAACTCGCCGTTTTCGAAC
>OKVZ01000258.1_pt1 | contig 20168 bp, 15 predicted proteins | sample 1606851 | NCBI WGS metagenome assembly OKVZ01 (sample SAMN03281010, study PRJEB24777) | human gut metagenome | isolation source: fecal sample PR157 from 1 month old male Malay infant, caesarean delivered... | reverse complement strand
CCGGCGCGGCGGCGGTGGATGGCGCTACCCTGGCGCTGATTGACACCGGGCATAAGTTCCACGGCGATCGTGGCGACGAAGCCAATCTGTATCAGGTGCAGGGTCTGGCCACCAGCCGCGACGGCATCCATTTTGAGCGCCAGGGGATGGTGGTCGACACCCCGCCGGGTATGCACCACTTCCGTGACCCGAAGGTCTGGCGTGAGGGAGATAGCTGGTACATGATCGTCGGCGCGCGCGAAGGCGATACCGGCCAGGTGCGGCTGTACCGTTCAGCCGATCTGCGCCAGTGGCAGGACGCGGGGGTGCTGGATGAAGCGGAAAGCACCATGGGCTATATGTGGGAGTGCCCGGACTTCTTCACCCTCAACGGCAAACGCGTTCTGATGTTTTCCCCACAGGGGATGCAGGCCGCGGGGTTCAGCAACCGTAATCTGTTCCAGAGCGGCTATCTGATCGGCGAGTGGCAGCCAGGCCAGCGTTTTATTCGCCATGGCGAATTCCGGGAGATGGATAACGGCCACGATTTCTATGCCCCGCAAAGCTTCGCCACTCCCGATGGCCGGCGGATCGTGATTGGCTGGCTGGATATGTGGGAATCGCCGCTGCCGGAGCAGCAGGACGGCTGGGCGGGCATGCTCTCCCTGCCGCGCGAGCTGAGCCTGAGTGCGGATGACCGCCTGCAGATGCGCCCGGCGAAAGAAGTGGAGAGCCTGCGCGGCGCCTGGTTCCCGTGGCCGGTCAGCACCCTGAACAACCAGCAGACGACGATGGTCGACAACTGCGAGGCGATGGAGGTGAATCTGCGCTGGGACTGCGCCCGCAGCAGCGCCGAGCAGTATGGTCTGCGCTTTGGCGATGGCCTACGCATCTACGTGGATGCCCAACAGCAGCGTCTGGTGCTGGAGCGGCATTATCCGCAGTATGGCCTGTGCGGGACGCGCAGCGTGCCGTTGACCGCCGGGGCGGATCTCAACCTGCGAATATTTTTCGATAGCTCTTCGGTGGAGGTTTTTGTCAATGACGGCGAAGCCTGCCTGAGCAGCCGTATCTATCCGCAGGCTCCCCGCCGTGAATTAGCGTTATTTGCCTGGAGCGGCTCGGCGGCATTAACCGAAGCCGGCGCCTGGCAGCTCGAATAATAATAAGGCTGTTGTCGTTAATAACCCGTCTTTGACGATGGGCGGGTTATTATTGCCTGCATCGTCGTGCGTTACCCATTAATAAAAAATTCAGTTCATTCCATAATAAAAGGGTTTACCGATGAATAAAATCTGGGTCGGGTGTTTTCTGACGTCTCTGTATCTGCCATCCGTTATGGCGCAGGCGCCGTTATCGCTGGAGGAGCGACTGGCGCAAATGGAGCAGCGGCTAAAGGCGACGGAGGCGCGCGCCGCCAGCGCAGAGGCGGAAATTAAGACGCTGAAAGGCCAGCAGCAGGCCGCGACGGTCGCCCGCGCGGCGCCTGCTTCGCCGCGTTTGCAGCTAAATGACAATGGCGAATTAAAATTTTATGGCGACGTCGAATTTAACCTCGATGGCGCCAGTCGCACCGGCAGCCTGACGTCGGTCAAAACCAGCGCGAATAAAAGCTGGGCGCCCGGCGATAAAGAGCGCTGGGATATTAACGGTCGTATTCTGCTGGGTTTCGATGGCAGACGGAATGGCGCCGACGGGCAATATGCCGGATTCAGCGTGCAGCCTCTGGCGGATATGGATGGCAAAATGAATCTTGATGATGCGGTATTTTTCTTCGGCCAGCAGGATGACTGGAAAATAAAAATAGGCCGCTTTGAAGCCTGGGATATGTTCCCGCTGAATCAGGATACATTTATTGAATATTCCGGAAATACCGCCAACGATCTCTATTCCGATGGCTATGGCTATATTTACATGATGAAAGAGGGGCGCGGGCGCAGCAGCAGCGGCGGTAACCTTCTGTTTAGCAAAACGGTGGATAACTGGTATTTCGAAGTTAACACCCTGGTGGAGGACGGCAGTTCGCTGTTTGTCGATCAGAACTATCATGGTAACGCGCTGGAAAACCGCAAAAATGTGGTGTACGTGCGGCCGGTGGCGGCGTGGCAGTCCGGCGCCTGGTCGGCGGCCGCGGCGATAGAGAGCAATCTCGTCAACAATGCTTACGGCTATCAGAGCCAGAGCGGACGCTGGGTCGACCAGTCAAACCGCACCGGCTACGGGCTGACCATGAGCTGGAACACCCTGAAAAGCGATCCGCAGGATGGGGCGGTGGTTAATCTGAGTACCGCCCTGCTGGACGCGGCGGACGAAACCGACTTCAGCGCCGGGATCAACGCCCTTTGGCATCGCGTGGAGCTGGGCTATATCTATGCGCACAATAAAATCGACCAGTTCAATATGGCCGGGGTGACCAGCGAATGCGATGGCGATTGCGCTATCCTGGCGCCGGGGCGCTATGACATCCATACCCTGCACACCTCCTGGCAGTTGCCGAATATCATGGCGATGCCGAACTTCAATATTTACCTTGGCGCCTATGCCTCGTGGCTCGATTCCACGGCAGCGAAGAGCGGGAATCCCGATGAACGCTACGGCGCCCGGGTGCGCTTTAAATATTTCTTCTGACAGGGCCGTCTGGCAGACCCTCCCGCGGCGTGCGCCGCGGGAGAGTTCAGACGGGCAGGTTAGCGCATCGCGCGGCGCAGAATGCGGTCGGTCTGGCGCTGGAAGTCCTCGGCCGCTTCTTCCACCGACTTTTTACCGTAGTCGATGTACTGCAGGGTGGTGCCGAACTGGGCGACGATCTGCGGATCGTCGAAGTAAGGGGAGACCGGCAGAGCGGTGGGCAGGGATTGCGCCAGCTTCAGGCCGGACACCGCCGGATCGTCGGCTTTGATTACCCCATCCTCGGTCAGGTAGGTGACCGCCGCTTTACTCAGCGGCACGCCGCGCTCCAGTCCAAGAATATCCACCCCTTCTTTGCTGTTCAGCAGGAAGTTAATCACTTTCGCCGCCGCCTGCGGGTTTTTCGTCGATTTGCCAATCGATAACATTTGCGCGGGCTTGAAGAACAGTCCGGCATCGGTGGCGCCCGGCAGCATCGGGTATTCCCCCAGCACCAGCTTCGCCGGCGGCTTCAGGTTATCGGAATATTTGTTGATGGTGGAGTTCCACATGTAGGTCCCGCCCCATTCGCCCTGGATCCACGGCTTCATTTCGTACATGTTGCTCTTGCCGAAGGAGGCATAGTAGCGGGTGTCCGGCATCACATGGCTGTCGATAAGCTTCTTATACATACCGAAGAAATCCGCCCACTGCGCTTTGCTGTAGGAGAATTTTCGCCCTTTCTCATCGATGGCCGGCTGATTGTATTTTTGCACCATATAAGAGTTGAGCAGGGCCAGCACGTCCTGGTGTTCGAGCACCACCGGGTAGTACTGTTTCCCGAGCTTGCTTTCGAAAGTTTTTCCCGCCGCCATGAGTTCATCCCAGGTTTTCGGGAAGGGGATGCCCGCCTTTTTCCATGCTTCGTCGTTAAAGTAGAAGACGCGGGCGGTGACGGAAATTGGAATACCGTTAAGCTTGCCGTTGACCGTGGTGGACTGCAGTTCTTTGGCGTCGAACTGGCTGAGGTCGATCTCGTCTTTCAGGGTATTCAGATCGTAAAAGCCATCGCCATTTTTCGAAAAGATCGGCAGCCAGTTCCAGTTGGTCTGCATCACGTCAGGCTCGGTACCGCCGGCAATCTGGGTGGTCAGGCGTGAAAGATGGCCGTCCCAGCCGGTGTATTCTGCTTTGACGTTGATGTCTGGGTTTTGTTTGTGGAATTCCTCCAGCGCCTTGAGGGTGACCTGATGGCGGCCGTTGCCCCCCCACCAGGACATACGCAGGTCGACATCCTGCGCTAGCGAAGAGAAGGCGCTAAGGCCCAGGGTGGCGGAGAGGGTGGCGCTTATCAGCACGTTTTTCATTGTTATGCTCCAGGGTTCACAGAGAGAGGTTCTGTTCGGTTTTGGCGTCAAAGATGTGACACTTGTTGAGATCAAAGGTGAAATAGACTTTGCGATTCAGTCCCTTGGCAATCATCGGCTTCGCATCGTCCGACGGCACGCGGGCGGTCAGCTCATAATCAGCAACCCTGAGATAAACAAAGAATTCATGTCCCATGTTTTCTACGCGTACCATTTCACCCGCGCAGGAACTTTCGGCAAACGGTTCATCGGAGAGAGAGACAAACTCCGGGCGCACGCCAAAGAACACCTGCTGATTCTTATGGGTTTCAACTTTGCTTTGCAGCCGATCGTTGAGCGGCAGCCGCTGATCGCCCAGCGTCAAATGCAGGCGACCACCGTGCTCAACCAGCTGGCTGGGACGAATATTCATCTCCGGCGCGCCGATAAACCCGGCGACAAACATATTTTTCGGCTGGTGGTAGAGATTGTCCGGGGTATCAACCTGCATAATGTGGCCGAGCTTCATCACGCAGATGCGGTCGCCCATGGTCATCGCTTCCGTCTGATCGTGGGTGACGTAGACGGTGGTCGCCGGTTTGCCAGATTTTTTCAACTGCTTATGCAGATCGGAAATGCGGATCCGCATCGAGGCGCGCAGCTTGGCGTCAAGGTTGGAGAGCGGTTCGTCGAACAGGAAGACGTCCGGTTTTTTGACGATCGCCCGGCCCACCGCCACGCGCTGCGCCTGGCCACCGGAGAGCTGGCGCGGCAGGCGATCGAGCAGTTCTTCCAGTTCGAGAATTTTCGCCGCTTCTTCCACCTGTCTGTCGATTTGCGCCTTCGGCAGCTTGCTCAGCTTCAGGCCGAAGGCGAGGTTTTCGCGCACCGTCATATGCGGATAGAGGGCGTAGTTCTGGAACACCATCGCGATGCCACGGGATTTAGGCGCCAGGTTGTTGACGATTTTGTCCCCAATCCGCACCTCGCCGCCGCTGATGGTCTCCAGACCCGCCAGCATGCGCAGGGTGGTCGATTTGGCGCAGCCGGAGGGGCCGACGATCACCATAAATTCGCCATCGGCAATCTTCAGGTCGATACCATGCACCGCTTTAAACCCGTTGGAGTAGACTTTTTCCAGTTTGTTGAAAATCACTTCAGCCATGATATTTCCCTCTTAACCTTTGATTCCGCTGCTGGTCACGCCCTGCACGAAGTAGCGTTGAGCCAGGAAGAAGACAATGATGGACGGCAGAATGGAGATGCTCGCCATTGCCAGAATTTCGTTCCACGGCGCGCCTTCCGTGACGTCGATAGACATTTTTAGCGCCAGCGCGATGGGATACTTATCGACGCTGTAGACGTAGATCAGCGGACCGATAAAGTCGTTCATCGACCACATAAACTGGAACAGCGCCACCGAGATAATGGCCGGCTTGAGGATCGGCACCACCACATACCACAGCACCTGGATGGAGTTGCAGCCGTCGATCTGCGCCGCCTCTTCCATATCGCGCGGCACGCCGCGCAGAAACTGGATCAGCATGAAGACGAAGAATCCCTGGGTGGCGAAGGCCAGCGGCAAGTACAGCGGCAGATAGCTGTTCAGCATCCCCATTTCGCGGAACATCAGGTACTGCGGGATCAGCAGGACGGTGCTCGGCAGCAACATGGTGGTGATAAGCGTTGCGAACCAGAACTTCTTCCACGGGATCTCAAAGCGTGCGAAGCCGTACGCCACGATGGTGGAGGAAATGATCGTTAACACCACTTTCGGGATCACATACTTAAAGGTGTTCAGCATATAGTGGCCGAAATGGTATTCGGTGCCGGTCTTCCAGCCGTTGATAAACCCGTCCCAGGTGGCGTGGGCAGGCCACAGCCCGAGGGTGGTGAAGATCTCATGGTTCGGCTTGAACGAGGCGGAGAACATCCACGCCAGCGGGTAGAGCATCAGCAGGCCGACGAATATCAGCACGACGTAGCGCACCACCCGGCTCACCTTTTCCCGGCGCAGCGTACGGGCGACCTCACGATCGGCGTCGCTCATCACCGGCGCCATCTGTTGAATATCAGCCATTTTTGCCTCCCTTATCGGCGGAGTAGAAGACCCAGTATTTCGATGACTTAAAGGCGATCGACGCAAAGACCGCCACGACGAGGAACAGCACCCAAGCCAGCGCGGCGCCATAGCCCATGTCGAAGTACTTAAAGGCGGTATCGTAGATATAGAGTGAGAACAGGTAGGTGTAATAGGTCGGACCGCCGCCGGTTATCACGTACGGGCCGGTAAACTCCTGGAACGCCTGGGTGGTCTGCATAATAAAGTTGAAGAAAATCACCGGGGTGATCAGCGGCACGGTGACCTTCATGAACATCTGCCACTTTGAGGCGCCGTCAATCATTGCCGCCTCATACTGCGACTGCGGAACGTTCTGCAGCGCGGCGAGGAAGATGACCATCGCGGAGCCAAACTGCCAGACGCGCAGCAGGGTGACCGACATCAGCGCCAGGGAGGGTTCCCCCAGCCAGTTGATGGCATCGATGCCAAAGACGGCGAGAAAACTGTTCAGCAGGCCGTCAATGGCGAACAGGGCGCGCCACAGCACGGCAATCGCCACCGAGCTGCCGAGGATCGACGGAATGTAGTAGGCGGTGCGGAAAAAGCCGATGCCGCGCAGTTTGAAATTGAGCACAAAAGCAATGCCGAGGGCGAAAGCCAGTTTTAAGGGGATGGTTAAAAAGACGTAGGCAAAGGTCACCCCCATCGATTTCCAGAACAGGCTATCCTCGGTCAACATATAGCGATAGTTTTCGATGCCGTTAAATACCGGCGGGCTCATCAAGTCGTACTCGGTAAAACTGAGAAAGAAAGATGAAACAAAGGGAAAAGCGGTAAAGACGATCAGCCCGATGATATAGGGCGATATCCATGCCAATCCCAGCAGCTTGTTTTCATTCATACATACCTACCTGGCTTACGAGTTGTAATACGGATCCGGTGACGCCGCGCTGTCGGCCTTTTACGCCTGACAACGCAAAAATGTCTGAACGCTTCCTCTGCTTAACATGTCCTTGTTAATTAATGGGTTATTCTTTAACTGGTCTAGCAGGTAAGGGCTGTCAGCCCTTTTTTTATGCTGAACTGTTTTTTATAAAACACCGTTTTAATTTCATTTTATTGCGATTTGTTTCTGCGTCATGCAGATCAGGATGGAAATGTGATCAAAGTCGAAACGATGTTTCAAAAAGGTGAGGTGGTAAGCATTTTGGCCGTAAAGGGCGCCTGAAAGGAATGAAAAATTAGGCTTAACTGAGCGGGAAATATAATTACCAGGATAATGATTGTGGCCGCATCTTTTTATTGAAGGGCGCCGGGCAGTAACCGGGGACGGCGAACGCCCCCGTTATGGATTAGCCTTCAAGAAAATCTTCGCGAATGGGAGTAAAGGTATCGAGCAGCGTGCCGGGCTGCAGGCAGACGCAGCCGTGCATAATCCCCGGCCGCTTATACAACGTATCGCCGGCGCTGACGACGCGCGTCTCCTCGCCGATGGTGAACTCGAACTCGCCGGAAAGCACATAGGTGAGCTGTTCGTGAGGATGGTTATGCATCGGGCCGACGGCGCCGGCGGCAAAATTCACCTCCACGGCCATCATTTTGCCGTCGTGGGCCAGAATGCGGCGGGTTACGCCATTGCCGAGGTCTTCAAGGGTGGTGTCTTTATGAAAAATAAACATCTGGCGATCCTGTTGTTAAAGTGAAACATTGTTTCATTTAATTTATCCCACTCTTCATGAAAAAGAAATACGCGGCCAGAGAAGTGGAAAGTTGATCACAAGTTTGCTTCACTGGCAGAAACGACATAAGGAGCAGAAGATGAAAACCATTGGCCTGTTAGGCGGCATGAGCTGGGAGTCCACGATCCCCTATTATCGGTTGATCAATGAGGGCGTTAAGGCGCGACTGGGCGGCCTGCACTCTGCCAGCCTGGTGCTGCACAGCGTCGATTTTCACGACATCGAAGCCTGCCAGTCCGCCGGCGACTGGGATCGCGCCGGAGAGATCCTTGCTGAGGCCGCGGTCGGGCTGCAGCAGGCGGGGGCCGAAGGCATTGTCCTGTGCACCAACACCATGCATAAAGTCGCAGATGCCATCGCCGCCCGCTGCCAGGTTCCCTTCCTGCATATTGCCGATGCCACCGGACGGGCGATTGCCGCCAAAGGTCAGCGCCGGGTCGCGCTGCTGGGCACCCGCTATACCATGGAGCAGACCTTTTACCGCGGTCGTCTGCAGGAGCAGTTTGCCATCGAGACGCTGATCCCTGAGGCTGACGATCGGGCGCAGATCAATCAGATCATCTTCGACGAACTTTGTCTCGGCACCTTCAGCGAGGCGTCGCGGGATTATTATCTGCAGACGATCGCCGCCCTGGCGGAGCAGGGGGCGGAAGGGGTTATTTTCGGCTGTACGGAGATTGGCCTGCTGGTGCCTGCCGAGCTCAGTCCGCTGCCGGTCTTTGACACCGCGGCGATCCACGCGGAAGACGCGGTCAACTTTATGCTCTCTGCAGGACCGACGCCAGCGGCGTGAGGATCTGCGGCAGACTCTGCTGCAGGTGGGCAACAAAGGCGTCGACCAGCGCCGAGCGCGGGCGGTGGAGGGGGCGGATCAGGCTGACGGTAAACGGCACCTCGACGCTGAAGCGGCGCACCACTACGCCGCTATCGGCATAGTCCAGGGCGGTTAACGGATTCACCACCGAGATCCCGGCGCCGGCGCGCACCATGGCGCAGATCGAGGCCGCGCTGTGGGTTTCGACCACCATCCGCCGTTTAACCTGATGCTCAAGGAACAGGGCGTCGAGCAGCTGGCGATAGCTGTCGGTGCGCGACAGGCTGATATAGTTTTCGCCCTGAAAATCGGCGGGGGTCAGTGTCGCCTGCGCCGCCAGCGGGTGGCCGGCGGGCAGCACGCAGACTTCATTCAGCGTCAGCAGCGGGGTGCGTTCGGTGCCCGCGGGGGTATGCAGGGTCTCCGTCAGGCCAAGGTCATGGCGCTGGGCGGAGAGCCACTCCTCCAGCAGCGGCGACTCCTGGGGGACGATCTGCAGGCTGACCTCCGGATAGCGAGAGAGAAACGGCGGCAACAGCAGCGGCAGAAAGGACTGGGAAAACACCGGCAGACAGGCGATCGACAGCTCGCCCTGGCGGAACTCGCGCAGGCTCTCGGCGGCGCTGACGATACGGTCCAGGCCATACCAGGAGCGCTGAACCTCCTCAAACAAACGCAGGCCCTGCACCGTCGGCTGCAGGCGACCGCGGGTCCGCTCAAACAGCTGCAGGCCGAGCACCTTCTCAAAGCGCGCCAGCTCGCGACTGACGGTGGGTTGCGAGGTGTGCAGCATTCGCGCCGCTTCGGTCAGGTTGCCGGTGGTCATCACCGCGTGAAAGATTTCAATATGACGCAAATTGACGGCTGGCATGCGGTCTCCGTGAGGCTCGGCTGGAACCATATCATTTTTGCATAGACTCGCGATAAAACGATATTTTTTATTCGTCTGTCACTGTGGCGTAATCAGAAAAAACAGCGACCAACACACGCACTGCACCGGAGTTCTTATGCCACACTCGCTTTACGCCACCGATACTGACCTGACCGCGGACAACCTGCTGCGCCTGCCGGCGGAATTTGGCTGCCCGGTCTGGGTCTATGATGCGCAGATTATTCGCCGCCAGATAGCCCAGCTCAGCCAGTTCGACGTGGTGCGTTTTGCGCAAAAAGCCTGCTCTAACATTCATATTCTGCGTCTGATGCGTGAGCAGGGGGTGAAGGTGGACTCGGTGTCGCTGGGGGAGATCGAGCGGGCGCTGGCGGCAGGCTACGCTCCGCAGCAGAATCCAGAGGATATCGTCTTTACCGCCGATCTGATCGACGACGCCACCCTCGATCGGGTGAAGGCGTTACAGATCCCGGTGAACGCCGGCTCGATCGACATGCTGAGCCAGCTGGGCGAGGTGTCGCCGGGCCATCGCGTCTGGCTGCGCGTCAACCCGGGATTTGGTCACGGCCACAGCCAGAAAACCAATACCGGCGGTGAGAATAGCAAGCATGGCATCTGGTACAGCCACCTGCCGGCGGCGCTGGAAGTGATGCGTCGCTATCAGCTGCAGCTGGTCGGGATCCATATGCATATCGGCTCTGGCGTTGACTATGGTCACCTGGAGCAGGTGTGCGGCGCGATGGTGCGCCAGGGCGTCGACTTTGGCCAGGATCTGCAGGCCATCTCCGCCGGCGGCGGTCTGTCGATTCCTTACCGCGAAGGTGAAGAGGCCATCGACACCGCCCACTATTATGGCCTGTGGAACCGCGCCCGGGAGCAGATCGCGGCCCATCTGGGGCACCCGGTGAAACTGGAGATTGAGCCAGGACGCTTCCTGGTGGCCGAGTCCGGCGTGCTGGTGTCGCAGGTGCGCAGCGTGAAAGAGATGGGCAGCCGTCACTTCGTGCTGATTGACGCCGGCTTTAACGACCTGATGCGCCCGGCAATGTACGGTAGCTATCACCATATCACCGCTCTGGCGGGGGATGGCCGGGATCTCAGCGCCGCGCCGCAGGTCGAAACCGTGGTGGCCGGGCCGCTGTGCGAATCCGGGGATGTCTTTACCCAGCAGGAGGGGGGCAAAGTCGAGACCCGCCTGCTGCCGGCGGTGGCGCCAGGGGATTATCTGGTGCTCCATGACACCGGCGCCTACGGGGCTTCGATGTCGTCCAACTATAACAGCCGTCCGCTGCTGCCGGAGGTGCTGTTTGATGGCGGCAAGGCGCGGCTGATCCGCCGTCGCCAGACCATCCAGGAGCTGCTGGCCTTAGAGCTTATTTAAAAAAAGGTCCCGTCGTCACCGACTCGCGAAGCACCAGCGTGCCGGTAAACGGCGGGATCGTTTCTATCGGCTGCTGATTGGCAAGCTTGATCGCCTGGTCGATAGCCGTAGTGATCATGTTGTCGATCGGCAGATAAACCGTCGACAGCCCCGGCTCCAGCCATTTCGCGCTTGGCGCATCGTCGAAGCCAAACAGCGACACATCCTGTGGAATACGCAGCCCCGCCTGATGCAGCGCCTTTGACGCCCCCAGCGCCATATCATCGTTACAGGAAAACAGCGCGCTGAAGCGGGCTTTCTCGTCCAGCAGTTCCCGGCACAGTTCGTAGCCGCGAGTCATCGTCGAGTCCCCATACTTCACCCGGCTCGGATCCCACTCAATACCATGTTTTATCAGCGCGTTGCGGTAGCCCTGCAGGCGAGCCTGGCCGGTAGGGGTATGCATCGGGACGGTGATGCAGGCGATATCGCGGTGGCCCTGGGTAATCAGATACTCCACGGCCTGGAAGGCGGCTTCCTGCTGTTCGAAGAACACGCAGCGTTCGCGGGCCTGCGCCACATCGCGGTTAATCACCACCAGCGGCATGGCGATCGAGTTAATCAGCGACATGATCGCCTTCTCGCTCATGTGCCGGGTATAGAGGATGATCGCATCGCACTGCCGGTCGGCGAGCATCTGCACCGCTTCCTCTTCGCGCTCCGGCGTATCATGGCCGTCGGTGACGATAAGCTGCTTTCCCCAGGCTTCGGTCTGGCGTGACGCCTGCTGCAGCAGACGGCCAAAGTAGAAGCCGTCAAAGGTGGAGACGACCAGCCCGATACTATTGCTGGTCTGATTGGCCAGCGAGCGGGCAAGGAAATTGGGCCGGTAGCCCAGCTCTTCCATCGCTTTAAAGACCTGTTGGCGGGTGCTCTCTTTCACCTGACCTGTGCCGTTCAACACGCGGGAAACCGTCGCTTTCGAGACGCCTGCGCGAATTGAGACATCCAGCATTGTAGCCATTCATCGATTCCTGATTTCACGTGGTAAAGCGCAGTTTATCACAGACCGAAAAGGGACATATCGACGGGGCGGGGCGGAAAAACCATCGCGATCACGCTTTTGGCAGGAACTGACGAGCCGACAGACTCTGGTATGCCAATGTCGATTTTATCGGATATTTGGGATACCACTGTGCGCGTTGCGAGCGCTGTCACAGAACTATTTTTGCCTGGCGACTATGTTTTGGTATGCCAAAAGTCTCTGGCTGTTCACCTGGCCGCAATAAGCCCTTTACTCTGAGGTACTCTTTTATGGCATTACAGGACAAACTGATCGACGCGCTGGGGCGTTTCGCGACGACATTCAACAGCTATCGCTACATTATGGCGATCAAATCGGCGTTTATTACCCTGATGCCGGTGATCATCGTCGGGGCCTTTTCGGTGCTGATCTCCAATATGGTGCTGGATCCGAAGAATGGGCTCGCCAGCTTTTCCTCGCTCTCCTTTCTTGCGGCGCTGAAGCCGATCACCAGCGCGCTAAACTACGCTACGCTCAACTTCCTCAATATCGGCGCCGTGTTTCTGATCGGTATTGAGCTGGGGCGGATCAACGGCATCAAAAGCCTGTTTCCCGGCCTGTTGGCGGTGATCTGCTTTATCTGCGTCACGCCGACCACGGTAGAGATGATGGTCGATGGCCAGATGCACGTGGTGAAAGATGTCCTGCTGCGCCAGTTTTCCGATACCCGCAGTCTGTTCCTTGGGATGTTCATCGCCATTCTGTCAGTGGAGATTTACTGCTGGCTGGAGGGGCGCAAGGGACTGAAGATCAAAATGCCGGATACCGTGCCGCCGAACGTCTCTGCCTCTTTTTCCGCGCTGATCCCGGCGATCATCACCACCACCGCGATCGCCACCTTTGGTTTTCTCTTTCACCAGCTGACGGGAATGTATCTCTACGATGCGGTCTACCAGGTGGTGCAGCAGCCGCTGGAGCGGGTGGTGCAGAGCCTGCCGGGGATCCTGCTGCTGATGTTCGTCGCCCAGCTGTTCTGGGTGATCGGCATTCACGGCAACCAGATGATCAAGCCGATCCGCGAGCCGCTGCTGCTGGGAGCGATCACTGTCAATATGAGCGCTTTTGAGCAGGGGAAAGAGGTACCGAACATCATCACGATGCCCTTCTGGGATGTCTACATGAGCATCGGCGGCTCGGGGCTGACCATCGGCCTGCTGATTGCGGTGATGATCGCCACCAGACGCAAAGAGATGAAAGAGATCGCCAAGCTGTCGATAGGCCCGGGGCTGTTCAATATTAACGAGCCGGTGATCTTCGGGATGCCGATCATGCTTAACCCGATCCTCGCCATCCCGTTTATCATCACCCCGCTGGTGACCGGCAGCATCGGCTATTTCGCCACCCTGACCGGCTTCGCCGGCAAGGCGGTGGTGATGGTCCCCTGGACCACGCCGCCGCTGATCAACGCCTGGCTCTCCACCGCCGGCTCGATGGGGGCGGTGGTGACCCAGCTTATCTGCATCGTCGTCGCGGGGCTTTTCTATCTGCCTTTCGTCAAAATCGCCTCCCGCCGTGCCGATGCCGCGCAGCGTCAGGTAGACAATCAACAAACCGCCAACCCTGTCTGAGGAGCCTATGACTACCGTACGGATGACCATTCCCGATGATTTTATCCTTGGCGCGGCGGCTTCCGCCTGGCAGACCGAAGGCTGGAGCGGGAAAAAACCAGGGCAGGACTCCTGGCCCGATCTCTGGTACAAAAACGATCGCCACGTCTGGCATAACGGCTATGGCCCGGCGGTGGCCACCGATTTTATCAACCGCTTTCAGGAAGATGTGCAGCTGATGAAGCTGGCCGGGCTGACCCACTACCGCACCTCAATCAACTGGTCGCGCTTTCTGACCGACTATGAAAACGTCACGGTGGATGAGGAGTATGCGGCCTATTATGACCAGCTGTTCGATGCGCTGCTGGCCAACGGCATCACGCCGATGATCTGCCTTGAGCATTATGAATTGCCCGGCTATCTGCTGGAAAAGTATGGCGGCTGGGGGTCGAAAACGGTGGTTGAGCTGTTTGTGCGCTACGCGGAGAAGGTGTTTGCCCGCTACCACCCGAAGGTAACGCGCTGGTTTACCTTTAATGAGCCAATTGTGGTGCAGACCCGGGTCTATCTGGATGCTCTGCGCTGGCCCTATGAGCAGAACACCAGCACCTGGATGCAGTGGAACTATCATAAGGTGCTGGCGACCGCCAGCGTCGTGAAGCGGTTTCGCGAGCTCGGCTATCCCGGGACCGTCGGCTGCATCCTCAATCCGGAGGTGACCTACCCACGCTCACGCGCCCCCCATGACCTGCGCGCGGCGAAGATCTACGATCTATTCTACAACCGCATGTTCCTCGACCCGCTGGTGCACGGCGTCTGGCCGCCGGAGCTTCTCGCGCTGCTTGAGCAGCATCAGGTGACGTGGGAGACCAGCGAGGAGGATCTGGCGGTTATCCGCGAGCACACCGTCGATGAGCTGGGGATTAATCTTTACTACCCGCACCGGGTCAAAGCCCCGTCGCGGGCCTGGCATCCGCATACCCCGTTCCATCCGGCCTGGTATTATGAGCCGTTTGAGCTGCCCGGCCGGCGGATGAACGCCTCCCGCGGCTGGGAAATCTACCCGCAAATCATCTTTGATATGGCGATGCGGATAAAAAATGACTATCGCAACATCCCGTGGTTCGTGGCGGAGAGCGGGATGGGGGTGGAAAACGAAGGCCAGTTCCGTAACCGCGAAGGCGTCATCGATGACAGCTACCGCATTCGTTTTATCAGCGAACATCTGTGGCACACCCTGCGCGCCCGCGAGGCAGGGGCCAACTGCCAGGGCTATATGCTGTGGGCGTTTACCGACAACGTATCGCCGATGAACGCCTTTAAAAACCGCTACGGGCTTATCGAAATCGATCTGCAAAACCATCGCGCCCGGCGACCCAAAGCCTCGGCGCACTGGTTTCGTCAACTGGGCGAACGGCGTGAACTGGTGCTGGATATCGATGATGAATACCGCTAGCCGGGGGCAATATTTGCTAAGATAGCGGCGTATTTGACTCGCAGGCATGTAACGCACAGGTGATTTTGTGGAAAAAGCGATAGTTCCGCCGGAAAAGAAGCCCTATCAGGAGATTGGTGATGACCTGCGCGCCCAGATCGCGCAGGGGCGCTACCCGGTCGGGTCGCGTTTGCCGCCGGAACGCCATATTGCCGAAACCTATGGCGTCAGCCGGACCATCGTGCGCGAAGCGCTGCTGATGCTGGAGCTGCAGGGGACGGTGGATATTCGTCAGGGATCCGGGGTGTATGTCATGCGCATTCCCCACGAGAACGACAGCGAAGAGGAGCAGCTGCTCAGCAGCGACGTCGGCCCGTTTGAAATTCTCCAGGCGCGCCAGCTGCTGGAGAGCAACATCGCCGCCTTTGCCGCGAAAATGGCCACCCGCGCCGATATCGACAATCTAAAGCGGATTATTGAACAGGAGCAGCGGGCAATCGCTCTCAACGACACCGCGCAGGATAACGCTCGTCTGTTCCATCTGGTGCTCGCCGGGGCGACGCAGAACCAGATGCTGTTGGCGACGGTAGAGCGGATCTGGCTGCAGATGGACAGCAGCCCGCTGTGGCAGCAGTTCAATGTGCATATTGCCAGCCGCGCCTGGCGGCTGAAATGGCTCGGCGACCGGCAGACCCTGCTCGCCGCGCTGCGGCGTCGCGATGTGATGGGCGCCTGGCAGGCGATGTGGCAGCATCTGGAAAACGTCAAAAACAGCCTGCTGGAGCTTTCCGATGAGGACGCCCCCGACTTTGACGGCTATCTGTTCGACTCAGTGCCGATTTTTCAGGGGAAGCTGGTATGACGATCCTGCCGCTGTACGCTGCGCCGCAGTTCGCCCCGCAGGTGACCGACTGGCTGTGGCAGGCCTTTGGCGGCGAGACGCTGCCGCGGCAATTCTTCGCCAGCATCGTGCAGCATAGCCAGACGGCGGAGGCGCTGCCGTTGACCTTTATTGCCGTGGAAGGCGAGCAGTTGCTCGGCACGATTGGCCTCTGGCGCTGCGATTTGATCAGCCGCCAGGATCTGTTTCCCTGGCTGGCGGCGCTGTACGTCGCGCCCGCCGCCCGCGGTCAGGGGCTGGCCGGAAAACTGCAGCGGCATGTGATCGATTATGCCCGCCGCGCGGGCTTTCGGGAGCTCTATCTCTACTCCGCCTGCCGGGATTTCTATGAACGCTTCGGCTGGCGCTACATCGGCGAGGGACTGGATTACCCGGCCACCGCCGTGCACCTCTATCGCTATGACTTATCGCCTTCCTGCGGGGCGACCACCGAGTGACGACGGACCAGCGTCGGGCTGAACAGATGGGTGATCTCCGGCGCCGGCCGCTGCTCCGCCAGGGCTAAAGCCAGCTCGGCCGCCTGGGTCGCCATCGTGACGATCGGATAGCGGACGGTAGTCAACCGCGGGCGGACATAGCGCGAAATCAGGACATCGTCGAAGCCAATCAGCGAAATCTCCCGCGGAACGTCGATGCCGTTGTCATTCAGCACCCCCATCGCGCCGGCGGCCATCGAGTCGTTATAGCAGGCGACGGCGCTAAAGTGGCGGCCGCGGCCAAGCAGTTCGGTCATCGCCTGTTCGCCGCCGCTTTCATCCGGCTCGGCAAACGTGACCAGCCGGTCGTTGCACGGCAGGCCGCTCTCCTCCAGCGCCGCGTAGTACCCCTGCAGCCGATCTTCCGCATCGGAGATATCATGGTTTGAGCACAGATAGCCGATACGCGTGTGCCCCTGCTGGATCAAATGGCGGGTCGCCAGCCAGGCGCCGTAGCGGTCGTCCAGCGCCACGCAGCGGGTTTCATATCCGGGCAGGATGCGGTTGATCAGCACCATGCCGGGGATCTGTTTCATTAACCCCGCCAGTTCCTCAGCGGGGATCATTTTGGCGTGCCCCACCACCGCCGCGCAGCGATGGCGGATCCGCTGCTCTATCGCCTGGCGCTGCTTCTGCACGTTGTGGTAGCCATTGCCAATCAGCAAAAAATTGCCGGTGCGGTAGGCCACCTGTTCGACGGCTTTGACCATCGCGCCGAAGAAGGGGTCGGAGACATCGCCCACCACCAGGCCGACGGTTTCCGTTGACTGCTGGGCCAGCGCCCGGGCGTTCGCGTTGGGGTGATAGTTCAGGGTTTCCATCGCCGCGCCCACGGACTGACGCGAAGCTTCGCTGGCTTTGGGAGAGTTGTTGATGACGCGGGAGACGGTAGCGACGGAGACTCCTGCGAGTCGGGCTACATCCTTAATAGTCGCCATACCATGCCTTTTCTAGGGTAAGCGTTTACATACTGCTATGTTACGGGAAAGAGCGGCAGATTCAAGGCGCGGCGGCGAAGGAATGGCGCAAATGTGATTCAGCGCGGGCTTATCGGTGACCTGTTTACATTGACGCGATCGGTAATTGAAACCGGCGCAGGGAAATACAAACCTTTGCTTACACTTTGCGATTAGCTGTTGCGAATGTTCGCTGGTTTGTTCGCGGATCCGGTTGATATTCTGGCTCTCCCAGAGGTATTGATAGGTGGAGTCAACGTCACGTTGACCACTTTACTTACACCAGCCTGCGCAGATGCGCAGGTTTTTTTTTGCCCGCTATCGGCGTTGTTACAGATAGCGAAAATCGTAATACCTCGTTGCACTTAGGCTCACTCCCTTGCGTTTTCCCGCTGGCCCGTTACGGCCAAAAAACGTGACAATCGAGATCCCAGAGGTATTGATAGGTGAGTTTCTCAGGTACGCTCTTCGTACTGAACGTCTTACACCGACCTGCGCGGATGCGCAGGTTTTTTTTATTCCGAAAATCCCCCCGCTGCACTGCTTTCCCATGCCTTCTCGTGTAACCTGCTTTGACTCATCAACCGGTCACATGGAGTTGTTATGCTTTTGGGATTTTTCAGACTGCTATTCAAGGGGTTATACCGGGTCAGACTGACCGGCGACACGCAGGCTTTATACCAGCAAAAGGTCTTAATCACCCCGAACCACGTCTCTTTCCTCGACGGCATTCTGCTGGCGCTGTTTTTGCCGGTCCGACCGGTTTTTGCGGTCTATACCTCAATCAGCCAGCGCTGGTTTATGCGCGCGCTGACGCCGATTATCGATTTTGTGCCGCTGGACCCGACCAAGCCGATGTCGATCAAACATCTGGTGCGCCTGATTGAGCAGGGGCGGCCGGTGGTTATTTTCCCGGAAGGGCGAATTTCGGTCAGCGGCTCGCTGATGAAAATTTATGACGGCGCCGCCTTTGTCGCCGCCAAATCGCAGGCGACCATTGTGCCGCTGCGTATTGAAGGCGCCGAACTGACACCCTTCAGCCGGCTGAAGGGGCTGGTGAAACGTCGCCTGTTCCCGCGTATTCAGCTGCATCTCCTGCCGCCCACCCATCTGCCGATGCCCGAGGCGCCGCGCGCCCGCGACCGGCGGAAGATCGCCGGGGAGATGCTGCATCAGATCATGATGGAAGCCCGGATGGCGGTGCGCCCGCGGGAAACCCTGTATGAGTCGCTGCTGGCGGCGCAGGACCGCTTCGGCGCGCGCAAACCCTGCGTGGAGGATATCAACTTCCAGCCGGATACCTATCGCAAGCTGCTAACCAAAACCCTGTTTGTCGCCCGCATTCTGGAAAAATACAGCCAGCCGGGCGAGAAGATCGGCCTGATGCTGCCTAACGCCGGCATCAGCGCGGCGGTGATTTTCGGCGCTATCGCCCGCGGGCGTATTCCGGCGATGATGAACTATACCGCCGGGGTGAAAGGGCTCAGCAGCGCGATAGCCGCCGCGGAGCTCAACACCATTTTCACCTCGCGCACCTTCCTCGATAAAGGCAAACTCTGGCACCTGCCGGAGCAGCTGACCCAGGTGCGCTGGGTATTCCTGGAAGATCTTAAAGGCGATATCACCCTCGCTGACAAACTGTGGATTTTTGCTCATCTGCTGGCGCCGCGTCTGGCGCAGGTTAAGCAGCAGCCGGAAGACGCGGCGATGATCCTCTTCACCTCCGGTTCCGAGGGCAATCCGAAAGGGGTGGTGCACAGCCATAAGAGTCTGCTGTCCAACGTCGAGCAGATCAAAACTATCGCCGACTTTACCGCCAATGACCGCTTTATGTCGGCGCTGCCGCTGTTCCACTCTTTTGGCCTCACCGTCGGCCTGCTGACGCCGCTGCTTACCGGGGCGGAAGTGTTTCTCTATCCCAGCCCGCTGCACTATCGCGTGGTGCCGGAGCTGGTCTACGATCGCAACTGTACGGTGCTGTTCGGCACTTCGACCTTCCTCGCCAACTATGCCCGTTTCGCCAATCCGTACGATTTTTACCGCCTGCGCTACGTGGTCGCCGGGGCGGAGAAGCTGCAGGAGAGCACCAAACAGCTGTGGCAGGATAAATTCGGCCTGCGCATTCTCGAAGGCTATGGCGTGACCGAGTGCGCGCCGGTGGTCTCGATTAACGTGCCGATGGCGGCGAAGGTCGGCACCGTGGGCCGCATCCTGCCGGGGATGGACGCCCGCCTGCTGGCGATGCCAGGCATTGATCAAGGGGGGCGGCTGCAGCTGAAAGGGCCGAACATCATGAAAGGCTATCTGCGGGTAGAAAACCCCGGCGTGCTGGAAGCGCCTGCGGCGGAAAACCAGCACGGCGAGATGGAAGCGGGCTGGTATGACACCGGGGATATCGTTACCTTCGACGAGCAGGGCTATGTCCGCATTCAGGGCCGCGCGAAGCGCTTCGCCAAAATCGCCGGCGAGATGATCTCCCTCGAGATGGTGGAGCAGGTGGCCCTCGGCGCGTCGCCGGACAAAATGCACGCCACGGCGATTAAACAGGACGCCAGCAAAGGCGAGGCGCTGGTGCTGTTTACCACCGATAATGAACTGACTCGTGAAGCCCTGCTGCGCTACGCCCGCCAGCACGGCGTACCGGAGCTGGCGGTGCCGCGAGATATACGCTGGCTGAAACAGCTACCGGTGCTCGGCAGCGGCAAGCCAGACTATGTCACCCTGAAAAATATGGTCGACGAGGCGGAAACAACCCATGAGTGAGTCAGTACATACTAACCCTTCGCTGTACTCGAAAGGGATGGTGGCGGTGATCTGCGCCCAGTTCCTGTCGGCCTTCGGCGATAATGCGCTGCTGTTCGCCACCCTGGCGCTGATGAAACAGCTCTACTATCCGGAGTGGAGCCAGCCGGTCCTGTCGCTGTTGTTTGGGGGCGCTTGCTTCCTCTTTGCCCCCCTTGTCGGTCCGTTTGC
>OKVZ01000255.1_pt1 | contig 20262 bp, 19 predicted proteins | sample 1606851 | NCBI WGS metagenome assembly OKVZ01 (sample SAMN03281010, study PRJEB24777) | human gut metagenome | isolation source: fecal sample PR157 from 1 month old male Malay infant, caesarean delivered... | reverse complement strand
GTCGCTGGGTAACGAATCTGGCGGCGGCGGCAACCATGAAGGGCTGTACCACTGGCTGAAGCGCAACGACCCGAGCCGTCCGGTGCAGTACGAGGGCGGCGGCGCGGATACCACCGCCACCGATATTATCTGCCCGATGTACGCCCGCGTCGAACGCGACCAGCCGATCCCGGCGGTCCCCAAATGGGGGATCAAAAAATGGATCAGCCTGCCCGGTGAGCAGCGGCCGCTGATCCTTTGCGAGTACGCCCACGCGATGGGCAACAGCCTCGGCAACTTCGCCGATTACTGGCAGGCCTTTCGCGAGTATCCGCGGCTGCAGGGCGGGTTTATCTGGGACTGGGCCGACCAGGCGATCCGCAAAACCTTTGCCGACGGCAGCGTCGGCTGGGCCTATGGCGGCGACTTTGGTGATAAGCCTAACGATCGCCAGTTCTGTATGAACGGTCTGGTGTTTCCCGATCGCACGCCGCATCCGTCGCTGGTGGAGGCGAAGCACGCCCAGCAGTATTTTCAGTTCACGCTGCTGTCGACCTCGCCGCTGCGGGTGCGCATCATCAGCGAATACCTGTTCCGCCCAACCGATAACGAAGTGCTGCGCTGGCAGGTGCAGGCGGCCGGTGAACCCCTGTATCACGGCGACCTGACCCTGGCGCTGCCCCCTGAGGGCAGCGACGAGATAACGCTGCTCGATAGCCTGATCCTGCCTGAAGGCGCCCGCGCGGTGTGGCTGACGCTGGAGGTGACCCAGCCCCAGGCGACCGCCTGGTCAGAAGCGGAGCACCGCGTCGCCTGGCAACAGTTTCCCCTGCCCGCCCCGCTGGCGCTGCCGGCGCCCACCGTGTCTGCCGGCGCTCCGGATCTTATCGTCAGCGATGAGGTCTGGCAGATCCGCGCCGGTTCGCAATGCTGGACCATCGATCGCCGGACGGGTCTGCTGAGCCGCTGGTCGGTTGGCGGTCAGGAGCAGCTGTTGACTCCCCTGCGTGACCAGTTTATTCGCGCGCCGCTCGACAACGACATCGGGGTCAGCGAAGTAGAGCGTATCGACCCCAACGCCTGGGTGGAGCGCTGGAGAAGCGCCGGCCTGTACGATCTTGAGGCGCACTGCGTCCAGTGCGATGCGCAGCGCCTGGCAAATGAAACCCTCGTCGACTGCCGCTGGCACTACCTGCGCGGCGAAGAGGTAGTGATTGGCAGCCACTGGCGCATGCACTTCACTGCTGACGGAACCCTGCGGTTGGCGGTGGACGGCGAACGGGCGGAAACCCTGCCGCCGCTGCCGCGGGTCGGGCTGCACTTCCAGGTGGCGGATCAGCAGGCGCCGGTGAGCTGGCTGGGTCTGGGGCCGCATGAGAACTACCCCGACCGGCGGAGCAGCGCCTGCTTCGCCCGCTGGGAGCAGCCGCTGGCGGCGATGACCACCCCCTACATCTTCCCGACGGAAAACGGCCTGCGCTGTGATACCCAGGCGCTGGACTGGGGGCGCTGGCACATCAGCGGGCATTTTCACTTCTCCGTTCAGCCATGGAGCACCCGTCAGCTGATGGAGACCGACCACTGGCACAAGATGCAGGCCGAAGACGGCGTGTGGATCACCCTCGACGGCCTGCATATGGGGGTGGGAGGCGATGACTCCTGGACCCCCAGCGTGCTGCCGCAGTGGCTCCTGAGCCAAACGCGCTGGCAGTACGAGGTCTCATTGCGTTGCTTTTAATCCGTGGGGGCGACAGCCCCCACCCCACAAACAGAATAACAAGGGATCATGGTGATGAAATTCTCAGAACTGGCGCCACGAGAACGGCATAATTTCGTCTATTTCCTGCTGTTCTTTTTCTTTTACTATTTCATTATGTCGGCCTACTTCCCGTTTTTTCCGGTGTGGCTGGCGGACGTTAACCATTTAACTAAAACGGAAACCGGGATCGTTTTCTCGTCTATCTCGTTATTCGCCATTATTTTTCAGCCGGTGTTCGGCCTGATGTCGGATAAGCTCGGCCTGCGCAAACATCTGCTGTGGACCATTACGGTACTGTTAATTCTGTTCGCGCCATTCTTTATTTTCGTTTTCTCCCCGCTGCTGCAGATGAATATTATCGCTGGTTCACTGGTAGGTGGGATCTACCTGGGGATTGTTTTCTCCAGCGGCTCCGGGGCGGTGGAAGCTTATATCGAACGCGTCAGCCGGGCCAACCGCTTTGAATATGGCAAAGTGCGGGTCGCAGGCTGCGTCGGCTGGGCGCTATGCGCCTCGATAACCGGCGTGCTGTTCGGCATCGATCCCAATATCACCTTCTGGATCGCCTCCGGCTTTGCGCTGGTGCTCGGTCTGCTGCTCTGGCTGTCGCGGCCGGAAAGCAGCAACAGCGCTCAGGTTATCGAGGCGCTGGGCGCCAATCGCCAGGCCTTTTCGCTGCGTACGGCGGCAGAGCTGCTGCGTATGCCGCGCTTCTGGGGCTTTATCGTCTATGTGGTGGGTGTCGCCAGCGTCTACGACGTGTTTGACCAGCAGTTCGCCAACTTTTTCAAAAGCTTTTTCGCCAGTCCGCAGCGCGGTACCGAAGTGTTTGGCTTCGTCACCACCGGCGGCGAGTTGCTCAACGCGCTGATCATGTTCTGCGCGCCGGCCATCGTTAACCGCATCGGCGCCAAAAACGCCCTGCTGACCGCGGGGATGATCATGTCGGTGCGTATTCTCGGGTCGTCCTTCGCCTCATCGGCAGTCGAGGTGGTGATCCTCAAGATGCTGCATATGTTTGAGATCCCCTTCCTGCTGGTGGGAACTTTTAAATATATCTCTTCCGCCTTTAACCCGCGCCTCTCGGCCACCCTGTTCCTGATCGGTTTTAATCTGTCAAAACAGTTGTCCGGGGTGGTGCTTTCCGCCTGGGTGGGCCGGATGTACGACACCGTCGGCTTCCATCAGGCCTATCTGATCCTCGGCTGCATAACCCTGAGCTTCACCCTGCTCTCGTTCGTCACCCTACGCGGCGGCAACCGTCTGCTGCCGACCGCAGAGACGCAGAGCCCCGCCTGACTCCAGCGCCCCCGTCAGGGATGACGGGCTTCACTCGACAATCCGCGTCTCACCGCCGCGATTCTCCAGCGCATAGCGCTGACAAGGCGCCCCGGCGGCGATAAGCTCCGCCAGCTCCGCCGAGTGGCTGGTCAGCCAGATCTGGCTGTAGCGCGAGGCCTCGATAATCAGCCGGGCCAGCGCGGGCAACATGTCGCGATGCAGGCTGTTCTCCGGTTCATTGATCGCCAGAAACGCCGGCGGGCGCGGACTGAGAAGCGCGACAGCGAGGCACAAAAAGCGCAGCGTACCGTCGGACATCTCCGCCGCCAGCAGCGGGCGGCGTATCCCTTCGCGACGCATTTTCAGAGCGAAACGCGAGTGCTCGTTTTCACAATAAAACTGGCAGCCGGGAAAGGCGTCGGCAAGGATTTCATGCAAAATCTCCTCCGCGCCGATCTCGACAATGGTCTGAAAGGCGGCGGCGAGATTCTGGCCATCGCTGTCGAGGACTGGCGAACGGTAACCCACGGCCGGCTGACGCAGCGGCGAATGACGGCCAATCGCGAATTCATGATAAAACCGCCAACGGCGCAGGGTCTCCCGCACTCGCGACACTTCGGGAAAACGGTGCGGCTCGCCAAGCTGACCGAACACCGACTCATTTTCATAAATACTCTCGGTGAAAGTACTTTTCTCCCCGGTGACATCGACGAGAAACGCCGCCTGATTCTTGCGCTGCAGTACGCGGGAGGAAGGCCGGCGGGAGTAGCCGGCCAGCCAGATATTCTCTTCTTTAACGATAGGATCGAGCATGAATTGCGTCGGATAGGGCAATTTTTCAGGGAAGCCTATCTGCAGCTCATAATCGAAGCTGTCGGTCCGGCAGGCGATTTGCAGCCGGCGGGGGTGACGATCGAGGGGCGAACGCTCCCCGGACCACATCATATTCTCCAGACCGCCCTCTTCGCTGATAAACCCCGAAAGCCTGCCCTCAGCGGCAGCGGTCAGCAGGTGGATGGCGTTATAAATATTGGATTTACCGCAGCCGTTAGGGCCGAAGACAATGTTCAGCGGCCCGAGCTCCAGCGCGATATCCTTCACTGAGCGAAAATTTTGAATACGAATGTACTGAATCATTATGCGTCCGGCCCTGGAAATAGAAGGCTGCCACAGTAGCACAGCGGCGCCCGGCACACCCTCTTACGCCCCCTTTCGGGCAGGGTTTAACAGAACATTTTTTTCATTCCACGGGTCAGGGCGACCCGCGTCAGCTTATCGCTATCCTGATGGGCGTCGCTGAAAACGCCAAAAAAATAGCGTTCATCGTCAATGGTTTGGCTAACAATTCGGTAGCTCAACGGTTGCCCGGATAGCGCACCGTACTGCGCAGGCGTCACCGAGACCTCGGTCGCGTCATCGGCGACGCTGACCAACAGCCCGTCCGCCTTACCGCCCACCAGCATGACCTTAATTATCGGGTGCACCAGTTCCTCCCGGGATGGCATATAGCGTTGGCGAACCGCAGGGACCGGCGGGCGTGATGATCGGCAAACAGCGACGCCCGACAGAGTGCGGTATTTAGTACTTTCTTATAGTTCATCACGGCCTTGAGTCAAAAAATAGCGTGCTTAGGCAGGGCTAGATATTGATTATTCGAAATAAAAGATGACAAATGATGAAGGAAAAAAGAGGAATTGTGAATCAGCAAAACGCCGGGTTATTCTTATTTGTCGCTTCTTTACTCGCCTTTATCGGCCCTCACTCAAGGATGTATTGTGGTTATGCGTTATATTCGCCTGTGTATTATCTCCCTGTTAGCCACCCTGCCGCTGGCGGTACACGCCAGCCCGCAGCCGCTTGAGCAAATTAAACTAAGCGAAAGCCAGCTGTCGGGCCGCGTAGGCATGATAGAAATGGATCTGGCCAGCGGCCGCACGCTGACCGCCTGGCGCGCCGATGAACGCTTTCCCATGATGAGCACCTTTAAAGTAGTGCTCTGCGGCGCAGTGCTGGCGCGGGTGGATGCCGGTGACGAACAGCTGGAGCGAAAGATCCACTATCGCCAGCAGGATCTGGTGGACTACTCGCCGGTCAGCGAAAAACACCTTGCCGACGGCATGACGGTCGGCGAACTCTGCGCCGCCGCCATTACCATGAGCGATAACAGCGCCGCCAATCTGCTGCTGGCCACCGTCGGCGGCCCCGCAGGATTGACTGCCTTTTTGCGCCAGATCGGCGACAACGTCACCCGCCTTGACCGCTGGGAAACGGAACTGAATGAGGCGCTTCCCGGCGACGCCCGCGACACCACTACCCCGGCCAGCATGACCGCGACCCTGCGCAAGCTGCTGACCAGCCAGCGTCTGAGCGCCCGTTCGCAACGGCAGCTGCTGCAGTGGATGGTGGACGATCGGGTCGCCGGACCGTTGATCCGCTCCGTGCTGCCGGCGGGCTGGTTTATCGCCGATAAGACCGGAGCTGGCGAGCGGGGTGCGCGCGGCATTGTCGCCCTGCTTGGCCCGAATAACAAAGCAGAGCGCATTGTGGTGATTTATCTGCGGGATACGCCGGAGAGCATGGCCGAGCGAAATCAGCAAATCGCCGGGATCGGCGCGGCGCTGATCGAGCACTGGCAACGCTAACCCGGCGGTGGCCGCGCGCGTTATCCGGCCCGCAGCACCTCGCAGGCGTGCCGGGCGATATGACTGGCGGCGGCATCGGAGAGATGCCTGTCGGTAATGATGGTGGTGAACCGGGTCAAAGGTAACGCCATAAACGTGGCCACCTGATTGTATTTCGAACTGTCGCACAGCAGGATGCTTCTCGCGCTGACCTGGCTGACGGTCTCCTTGACGGTGACCTTGTTCTCATCAGGGGCGAATATCCCGCGACTGTCCCAGCCGCTGGCGGAGATAAAGGCCGTATCGATAGCCAGGTGGCGTAACGTACGCGCCGCCGATTCGCCCACGCAGGAGCGGTTCTCCCGGCACAGAGTGCCGCCGGTGTGGATCACGCCGCACTGACTGGCATCGATCAGCAGCTGGGTTATCTCAAAATCATTGGTGACCACCTGGAGATCGTTCCGGTCGAGGATCGCCCGCGCCAGCGCCAGGGTGGTAGTCCCGGCATCCAGATAGATGCAACTGTTTTTGGCGATATGACTCGCCGCCAGCGCGCCGATCGCCTGTTTCTCCTCACTCTGCAGCGTGCTTTTCACCAGATGACTGGGTTCCGCGGCCAGCCGGCTGACGGCGCGTACGCCGCCCGAGACGCTGACCAGCAGCCCCTGCTCCTCCAGTTTACTGACGTCCCGACGGATGGTCATATGGGACACGCCGAGGATCTCCGTCAGCTCGTTAATGCTTACCGCCCCACGCTGCTCCACCAGGGCTAAAATACGCTGATGTCGTTCTATTGGAATCACCGCTCTCCCCTTACCATTTTTTCACACCAGGCGTCACCACCCAGGCTACGGCCCTGGCGACACCCGGTGTTGTTATCGCGCTTTGCCGCTGTTTTTAGGCTATTTTAGGGCAAGAATCGCCGTTGTGCAGCCTCTTTCCGCCTGTGAATTTTTTATATTCATGTGGGTTATTCGTGATAACTCTCACATAAATTCACATGATAACGCTTTATTCTATCATTAAATCACATTAATTAACTAATGTTCACAAGGAGACCAGCATGGCTGCACACACTAACGTCTGCGTGATTGGACTGGGTTCAATGGGCATGGGCGCCGCCCGCGCCTGCCTGCAGGCGGGCCTGAACACCTGGGGCGTTGACATCAATCCCGACAACTGTCGCGCACTGCTGGCGGCGGGCGCCAAAGGCGCGGGCCCCAGCGCGGTGCCGTTCGCCGCGGAACTGGATGCAGTTGTGCTGCTGGTGGTCAATGCCGCCCAGGTGCGGGGGATCCTGTTCGGCGAGAGCGGCCTCGCCGCCCATCTGAAGCCGGGCACTGTCGTGATGGTGTCGTCCACCATCGCCTCCGCCGATGCTCAGGCCATTGCAGGGGCGCTGGCGGAGTACCCGCGATTGATGCGCGACGCGCCGGTATCGGGCGGCGCCGTGAAAGCGGCCGCCTGCGACATGACGGTGATGGCCTCCGGGAGCGATGCCGCCTTTGCCCGCCTCGCGCCGGTGCTGGACGCCGTGGCCGGCAAAGCCTACCGCATCGGGAGCGACATTGGTCTTGGCTCGACGGTAAAAATTATCCATCAGCTGCTGGCCGGGGTGCACATCGCCGTTGCCGCCGAAGCGATGGCGCTTGCCGCCCGCGCCGGGATCCCACTGGAAACGATGTATGACGTGGTCACCCACGCGGCGGGTAATTCCTGGATGTTTGAGAATCGCATGCAGCACGTCCTGGATGGCGATTACTCGCCAAAATCCGCTGTCGATATTTTTGTCAAAGATCTCGGGCTGGTGAATGACACTGCCCGGGCGCTGACCTTCCCGCTGCCGCTCGCTACCACCGCGCTGAATATGTTCACCTCCGCCAGTAATGCCGGATTCGGTCGGGAAGATGACAGCGCGGTGATCAAGATTTTCAACGGCATCACCCTGCCGGGCCATAAACAGTGAGGAGAGACAACATGCAGCTTGGTGTCATTGCCGATGACTTCACCGGCGCCACGGATATTGCCAGCTTCCTCGTGCGCAACGGCATGCCGACGGTGCAACTGAATGGCGTGCCGACCCGCGATATTCCGCTGACCAGCGAGGCGGTGGTCATCAGCCTGAAAACCCGCTCCTGCCCGGCGGAAATGGCCGTCAGCCAGTCGCTGGCGGCCCTGCGCTGGCTGCAGGCCCAGGGCTGTCAGCAGTTTTATTTCAAGTACTGTTCCACTTTCGACAGCACCGCGCAGGGTAACATTGGCCCGGTGCTGGATGCCCTGCTGGCCGAGCTGGGTGAGACGCGGACGGTGATTTCCCCGGCGCTGCCGGTTAACGGCCGCACGGTCTATCAGGGATACCTGTTCGTCGGCGAGCAACTGCTGAATGAGTCCGGGATGCGCCACCATCCGGTGACGCCGATGGAGGATGCGCACCTGGGCCGCTTAATTGAGCGCCAGGGGCGCGGAAAAGCCGCGCTGATTGCCTGGCCGATTGTCGCCCGGGGGCCGGAGGCGGTCGCCGCCGCGCTGGCGGCAGTCAACGATCCGGCGGTGCGCTATGTGGTGCTCGACGCCCTCAGCGAACAGGATCTGCTCACCCAGGGCGTGGCGCTGCGGGAGATGAAGCTGGTCTCCGGCGGTTCCGGCCTCGCCATCGGCCTCGCCCGCGACTGGGCGCAGCGCCATGGCGCCAGGGGGGAAAGCGCTCAGGCCGGCATGCCGCTGGCCGGCCCGGCGGTGGTGCTCTCGGGCTCCTGCTCGGTGATGACCAACAGCCAGGTGGCGGCCTATCGTCAACAGGCCCCCGCCCGCGCCGTCGACTTAAGCGCCTGCTTTACCGATCTGGAGAGCTACGTCAGGACGCTGACTGACTGGGTGGACGCGCAGCGCGATGCGCCGCTGGCGCCGATGATCTATGCCACCACCGAGCCGCAAACGCTGCAGCGGATCCAGGCGCAGTATGGCGACAAGGCCAGCAGCGAACGGGTGGAACAGCTGTTTGCCGCTCTTGCCGCCGCCCTGAAGGCGAAAGGATTTACCCGCTTTATTGTGGCCGGAGGGGAAACGTCGAGCATTGTGGCGCAGACCCTGGGGGTTGAGGCGTTCCATATTGGGCCGACCATCTCCCCTGGCGTGCCCTGGGTGCGTGACACCCGCCAGCCGCTCTCCCTGGCGCTGAAGTCAGGTAACTTCGGCGATATCCAGTTCTTTGCCCGTGCCCAGCAGGAGTTTCGTCATGACTGAGCAACAACTGCGAGAGGAAATGGTGCAGATTGGCGCCTCGTTGTTTAGCCGCGGCTATGCCACCGGCTCCGCTGGCAATCTGTCGCTGCTGCTGCCGGACGGCAACCTGCTGGCGACGCCGACCGGCGCCTGCCTCGGCGAACTGCAGGCTCAGCGGTTGTCGGTGGTGACGCTGCAAGGAGAATGGATCTCCGGCGACAAACCGTCGAAAGAGGTCACTTTTCACCGGGCAGTCTATTTGCACAACCCGGCCTGCAAGGCGATCGTCCACTTGCACAGCCACTATCTGACCGCGCTCTCCTGCCTGCAGGGGCTCGACCCGCACAACTGTATCCGCCCCTTTACCCCCTATGTGGTGATGCGCGTCGGCGACGTCCCGGTGGTTCCCTACTACCGGCCGGGCGATGACCGTATTGCCCAGGCGCTGGCCGGGCTGGCGCCGCGCTATAACGCCTTTTTACTGGCCAACCACGGACCGGTGGTCACTGGCTCATCGCTGCGCGAAGCCACCAACAATACCGAGGAACTGGAAGAGACCGCACGGCTGATATTTACCCTCGGCAACCGCGAGATCCGCTACCTGACCGCTGACGAAGTAAAAGAACTGAGATAAAACCATGCCAAAATTCGCTGCAAATTTATCCATGCTGTTTACCGAACTGCCGTTCCTGGAACGCTTTGCCGCCGCTGCCCGGGCGGGATTTGAAGCCGTTGAGTTTCTGTTTCCCTATGAGTATGCCGCCGGGGAAATCAGACAGCGCCTGCAGGAGAACCAGCTGCAGCTGGTGCTGTTCAATACCCCACCCGGCGACGTCAACGCCGGAGAATGGGGGCTCGCCGCCATCCCCGGGAGAAGCGCCGAGGCCCGACGCGATATTGAGCTGACGCTGGAGTATGCCTGCCAGCTCGGTTGCCCGCAGGTGCATATCATGGCCGGCGTGGTGCCGCCGGGAGCGGATCGCGCAGCCTGCGAGGCCGTGCTTATCGATAATCTGCGCTACGCCGCGGAGTGCTTTGCCCGCCACGACAAGCGGATACTCATCGAAGCGCTGAATCCGCAGACCAAACCGGGCTATCTCTACCACAGTCAATATCAGACGCTGGCGATGGTGAAACGGGTCGACAGGCCGAACCTGGCGGTGCAGTTAGATCTGTTTCACGCGCAGAAGGTGGACGGCAATTTAAGCCATCTTATTACCGAATATGCCGGCCAGTATCGCCATATTCAGATTGCCTCCCTGCCCGACCGTCATGAACCGGATGAGGGCGAAATAAACTATCCGTGGCTCTATGCGCTACTGGATAAAACCGGTTATGACGGCTGGATCGGCTGCGAATATATCCCCCGGACAGACACGCTTTCCGGGCTGGGGTGGTTCTCGCCCTACCGGAAAAAATAAACGCCGTTTTCTAAAAAAATAACTCTCTGTACACCTGTTAATACCCGAGGCAAACCTATGTCGACATCGGCGCTGTTACTTATTGCGTTAGCCAGCGTAGTGCTGTTGCTCCTGTTAGTGATCAAAGCGAAAGCACATCCTTTTGTGGCGCTCCTGATCGTCAGTCTGCTGGTGGCATTCGCCACCGGCATTCCGGCAGATAAAATTATAACCACCATTGAAAAAGGCATGGGCGGCCTGCTTGGCCACATCGCCAGCATTATTATTCTGGGCTCAATGCTGGGGGTGCTGATTGAAATGTCCGGCGGCGCCGAATCGCTGGCGAAAACGTTGACCGGCGTACTGGGTGCAAAACGAACCATTGCCGCCTTAACCATTGTGGCTTTTATTCTCGGCACCCCGGTCTTTTTTGAAGTCGGCTTTATCATCATCATTCCGTTAATCTACGGCTTCAGCAAAGTCGCCCACGTGTCGCCGCTGAAGTTTGGCCTGCCGATGGCCGGCGTGATGTTAACCGTCCACGTGGCATTGCCAACCCACCCTGGCGCGGCGGCCGCGGCAGGTATTCTGCATAGCGATGTCGGCTGGCTGATGCTGGCGGGGATTGGGGTGTCGGTGGTCGTCGGTATCGTGGGCTATTTTGTCGCCCGGTTTATCAATCGGCGCCATTATCATCTGTCGATTAACGTGCTGGAGCAGCAACAAACGGCGGAAGTACCGGATCTCTCGGTTAACGCGCAGCAGACCCGTCTGCCGCCGCCGAATGCGCTGGTTATCGGTGGGCTGGTCGTGGTGCCCATCATGCTGATTGTTTCCGGGACGCTGTGTCAGGCGCTTCTGCTGCCGGAAAACGCGGTTCGCCAGCTGATGACCGTCATTGGTACCCCGCCGGTCGCCCTGCTGATCTCCCTGGGCCTGGCCAGCTGGACGCTGGGCATCCGTCGGCGGATGAGCCTGAAAAAGCTGGGCGAAGTCACCGGCAGCGCGATCCCCTCGTCGGCGGACGTGATCCTCGTCGCCGGCGCCGGCGGCGCCTTTGGCGGCGTACTGGTCGCTTCCGGCATCGGTAATGCCTTAGCCGAGGCGCTGGAGACAATACATCTGCCGCTGATGCCCGCCGCTTTTCTGCTATCGCTGGTGCTCAGAGCCTCGCAGGGTTCGGCCACCGTGGCGATCCTCACCACCTCCGGTCTGCTGTCGCAGGCGGTTGTCGGTCTGGAGCCGCTGCAGCTGGTGCTGGTGACGCTGGCGACCTGCTTCGGCTCGCTCGGGCTGTCGCACGTCAACGACGCCGGATTCTGGGTCGTCACGCGCTATCTCGGACTCTCGGTGCCGGATGGACTCAAAACCTGGACCGTCTTGACAACCATCATGGGGGTGACGGGCTTTCTCATCACCTGGCTGCTGTGGTTTGCGCTTTGATGTTAACCTGGGTGGCTCCGGCCACCTTAACTTCGCCCCGGCACAGGCCCTGACCCACTACCGCTGTCAGACCGCAGACCCGCTGCCGACAGCGTCACCGGGATAAAATAGCGTACGCGATAGCGCCTGTCCCCTGCCTCTTCGCCTTCCGCATGGCGGGTTATAAAACATTCAATGTCATAGCCGTCCCGACGACTTACCCCCAGGGATGGCAGCAGCTCCATATACAGATCGCTGGATAAACGAGCATAACGTGACCAGCTGCCGTAGAATTCAACCCCGACATAAAGCCCTGACCGGGTGGTCAGCGAGCTGTTCATGGCCAGCGCGGGGGGCAGCTTTCCCGCCTCATGACAGCCGACAAAAGCGTTAACCTCGACGTTAAGCTCATTTTTGCTCGCCGCGGCGTAGTCGGAAAGTACGGAAAGCGAGCCTCCGCCAGCGGTGAAAAAACGGTCAACCTTTTGTCTGATGCTCGTCTTAGCGGTGCTTTGCAACACCAAATCCGACAGGCGCAGTTCATACTTCATCGGATAGCCGTAATAGACCTGTTCCGGCAGAGAAAAAAAACGAGCCAGAGGTAGGCTCTCTCCGTCCGGGTGAAACTTTTTCAACAGCGTTGCCGTGTCCCAGTGCGCCGCGCAACGGTATTCACGTGGCGAGAGCGAAAAGCGCTTCTTAAACTCCCGGGAAAAGGTCTGCGGCGAGTCATAGCTTAACTGCCAGGCAATAGCGGCGATCGGTTGTCGTGTTAAGCGCAGACGGACCGCTGCGATGGTCAACCGCCGCAGACGAATATACTGCCCGATGGGTAACTGGCCATACTGGTAAAACACGTCGTACACAAACCGACGTGAATAGCCCATATACAGCGCCAGGTCATCGATCGCCGGGTTACAATAGATATTATCGTCCAGCCACGCCAGCATTTTCAAATAGAGCATCTGCTTCATAAGTACGGCATACATCCTGTATTCTTGTCCTCCGCTAATTTTAACAACAGAGCGCGGCTATCACTAAGCTTTTTATGCATCGCAAAAATAAAAAAACAGCAAACGGCTTTAAATAGTGAAAAATATATGCTTAAGGTTTTGTTTATTAGGAACTTTCGCATATCAATATACCGTTATCTCACTTTCCCTACCAGATATTGCATTAATGGAAAACATCCCTTAGATTACCACGGCTAAAAATTGTACCCGCATCATCATTATATTCTTTAATTTATCCAAGTATGTTTTTTAATGCACACAGGGAAGTTATATGACTAATTTTTTGTTCAATATAAAAAATCACTATTTGTGAGTCGCTATTGCTGAACTGGTTGATGAAGCGATGAAGGCCGCCGGGCGGCCACACTATCAGTTTTCTCAACAATGGGATGCAGGATCGATGGCGCAAGCTGATGTGATATTCACGGAAATGGTCGCGGGGGAGTGGTACTTGTGCCAGGATCTTTTTCAGCATGCCCCGGAACAATATACGCTTTTTATTTTCCCGGACAATGAACACGCTACCGTAGATGAGGGTTTACCGAATTGTCTGCAGCATGCGGTATTTATGCCGCCTCACGCTCGCGTTCAGCGGCTGAAAGATGAGATAGCTAACGCCATTGAACGTCCGCTGCTACCGCGGCAAGACCCGCCGTTCAATCGTCTGCGGCGTTGCATTAATTGCGCCTGCAGGTCGGTCAGCGACGCGCAAACCAAAGTCATTTACGCGTTCAGTATTGGCCTGAGCCCGCATGAAGTCGCCGCTGCGCTAAATATTAGTCCCAAAACGATTCATTCACATAAAAAGAATATTATGAGTAAATTTAATTTGAATAGCCGTCAGCAGTTTAACAACCTTGTGCAACTGCTCGCCAAACGCTGATACAACTCGTCATTTTATTCTGTCAAACAATCATCTTCTGGAACGGAAAACATACCGTCTCTTGCGCCTTTCCTGAATATAGGAAAAGCCACTCCATAAAGAAATGATGGGACATAAAATCAGACACAAAATAATAAAGAAGTCGCTCATATCAAACCTGACAAAAGAATTTAATTTAGAGTGATAATATTCACTCGATTATATTCAGGCAAGACCAGCGCCTCATTTTTGAGAGTGGGAAATAGAATGGTAGGATAATTCCTGGTAGCGAATATTAACAGGTAAAATAAGACGCAGCGCCAGTGTCTGAGGAGGGAATGAGAGGCCTGTTAGCGTCTTTTTGCATTGAGGATGAGAAAAAGATAGCCAAATGTGTAATTCCCTGTACAGTGGAGGGAATCACAAAGTGAAGCTCGCGTTCCGCGTAGCGGACATCACGGTTGGTTGAATGTTTGTACATATCAGCCTCGCCCTCCTTTAGGGTCAGGCCATACTCATCTTGCATGCTGAGCGCGGATGTTCTTACGCCGCGGGAGCGATCGTAACAACTATGCTAACCACCCTGATTTACCGCAGCCAGGTTCATCCTGACCGCCCGCCCGTCGATCTCGACGCTTTAGTCCATCGCGCCAGCAGTAAAAATTTGCCCCTTGGCATCACCGGCATTCTGCTGTTTAACGGCCTGCAGTTTTTCCAGGTCCTGGAAGGGACTGAGGAGGCACTTGAGTCGCTGTTCAGCGAAATCCAAAGCGACCCGCGTCATCGCGACGTAGTGGAGTTGATGCGCGATTACTCAGCCTACCGACGTTTTCACGGCACCGGAATGCGCATACTGGATCTCCGGCTGTTTGAAACCGATGGCGCGCTGGAGGAAATTCTGCGCTTTAGCACGTTTGGGGTCACCGAACCGGTCAACGACCGGATGTTCCGGCTGCTTAGCGCCTTCATTGCCGACGGCGGCCGCTATTGCCTGCCCGAGCCGCTGCAGCCCTCTCGCTGGATGATGATGCCCGCGTCAGGTACGGCCGCGCCGCAGCACCTGCCCGGTCAACCTTGCCAGTTTGCTCTGCAGGCTATTGTCGAGCCGGCTAAAAAGCGAGTTTCTTCCTTTGAGGCTCTGATCCGCAGCCCAACCGGCGGCTCTCCCGTGGAAATGTTTGCCGCCATTGCGGCGGAGGATCGCTACCGTTTTGATCTTGAAAGCAAAGCGTATGCATTCGCTCTCGCCGGCCAGCTGCCGCTCGGGAAACATCAGCTGGCGATTAACCTGTTGCCCGGATCGCTGTATCACCACCCTGACGCCGTAGGCTGGCTGATGGACAGCCTGCTGGCGGCCGGCCTCAGACCGGATCAGGTACTGATCGAGGTCACCGAGACAGAGGTGATCACCTGCTTCGACCAGTTCCGCAAGGTGCTCAAAGCCCTGCGCGTCGCGGGCATGAAGCTGGCCATCGACGACTTTGGCGCAGGTTATTCCGGCCTGTCGTTACTGACCCGTTTTCAGCCTGATAAAATCAAAGTGGATGCGGAACTGGTGCGCGATATCCATATTAGCGGCACCAAACAGGCGATTGTCGCCTCGGTCGTCCGCTGCTGCGAGGATCTTGGCATTACGGTGGTGGCTGAAGGTGTCGAAACCCTGGAGGAGTGGTGCTGGCTGCAGTCGGTGGGCATACGCCTGTTTCAGGGCTTTCTCTTTTCCCGACCCTGCCTTAACGGCATCGGGGAGATTTGCTGGCCGGTAGCGCGCCAGGCAATGGACCTGTAAGGCCGCGCCCCCGGGCATCGTCACTGCCAGTGGGCAAGCTTTTCGCTCAGCGCCGCCAGGGCATATCGTACCGCTTTCGCCACCACGGTCTCACAGTCGCCGGCAAAGCACATCCGTTTGGTTTCAGTCTGGCCGCGAAAATTCCAGGCAAACCATACCGTGCCGGCGGGGGTACCATCTTCCCCGCCCTCCGGTCCGGCGTAGCCGCTGACGGCGATGGCGATATCGGCCCCGGCGAGCGCCAGAATACCAGAGGACATCTCCTGAACGCAGGCTTCGCTGACGGCGCTGTGTACCGCCAGGGTTTCCGCGCGAACCTGCAGCACGTTGCGCTTGGCTTCATCGCTGAAGGTCACTACGCCGGTATCATAAAATGCCGCGGTATCCGCCTGGGCACAGAGCGCTGCCGCCAGATTCCCTCCGGTGCAGGACTCCGCCGTGGTCAGTCGCCAACCGCGCGCGATCAGCGCCCGAGCCACTTCAGCGGTTAGTTCATGCGTACTGTTTGCGTCGCTATCGATCTCGTCAGTCATTCTTCCTCCTCGCCGAAATTGAAAGAAATAGCAGACTCACTGCGTCTGTTAACAGAATAGCATATCGATTTCTTTGTCGTCGGGAGGCCATTTATATTTTCAGGGGGGAAAGGATAAAGGCCCGCAGGGCGGGCCTTTAAGGTAACATCCTCGGAACAACGGTGAATCAAACTTTATGTTCTATCACGCGCCCCTGATTCTCGATCGCAATTTTACGCGGTTTTTCGCTCTCCGGGATCTCCTGGTGGATGGCTATTTTTAAGATGCCGCTATCCAGCTGCGCCTGATTAATTTGGGCGTGTTCAGGAAGAGAGAAACTGAGCTGGAAATTAGCGCGGCGGATACCTTTATAAATCCAGCGTTCACCGCTGTCTGTCGAGGAATCGGTTTCCTGGCGTTTCCCGGAAATATGCAGATTCCCCCCTACGGTTTCTATTTCCAGCTCATCATCTTTCCAGCCAGGCACGCTGACGCTGAGCAGGAAATTGCTGTCGTCGACTTTCTGTAAATCATAAGCCGGTAAAGTGCCCACCGGCGTATCGCCCGTTAACTGGCTGAAAAGACGGTCAATACGATTAAAGCGATCGGCAAAAAGAGAATCAGCAAATACCGGGAGTGCTGACAAGGTTCTGAGTGCCATAATTAACCTCCTGAATATCCATTCAAAAGCTCAACATAGAGGCAAGCATTGCTTGTCCGCTATATAAAATAATATCTAAGGCGCGTTTTTCAAGACCCGAAATAAAAAATTTTTCTTCGCCAGCCTCAGTGAAAAATAAGCATGCCGGTGGCGAAGTTACCCCCGCCCGACGGCGGGGGCTGTGGCGCTTCTGAGTCCCATAACTGATGCAGTTTAACATTCAATAAACAGAAGCGACATGTATATATAACTTGTTTAAGGGGATGTCAACGTCCGAATCGCTCCCCCTTTGCCGTCGTGTATTCTCCCCTTGAACAGCGCGGTTAGCAACCCGGCTGCCTCTCAGGGTCCCCTTGCCAACAGCGGCGCTTCGACGTGGCATTCGCCTTGTTGCCGTCAACCGGACGCCGCTGGTGAAAATATACCCGGCCGGGTAAGGAACCTTTCATCCGACACCGTGCCTAATGATCTGCATACGCACTTTCTGAGGCACCGCCATGACCAGCATTTTTATCTCAACCACCCTGTTCGCCCTCTTCGCGTCGATGTTGATCGGCCTGGGAATGGTGTGGAAAAGCATTTCCAACAATCCTGATAACTGATTCTGTTGTACGCCGTTGCTGTTCACCCTCCGCAGCAGCGGGTCTACCCCGCCCCTTTTTATCAATGACCACCCCAGGTTTCGCTCAGGCGCAATCTCCTCAAGGACCTGCGCCTGCAAAAGGTATTTTTGAAAAAGCAATTCATACAGTGAATAAGTAACTCTGATTAATATATTTGAGACCAGAATTAACGCATGCAATATAAGCAATTTAAGCAGTTTGTGCCAAATTAGCGGTCATGCCCGCGCAACGCTAAAAAATAAGTCATTGATTAATATACCATTAATTTTACTCGCCAGCTCAAAGTCCAAAATTAGACTTATTGCATTTGTTGATTATTAGAAATATCCTAAAGGCATACGCATTTAATGTTATCCACTTTAAATGCATGACAACTTTCACGATCGCCATGACTATGCCTGATATTTTAATTAACACTGAAAACATATTTCTTAATCGCGGAATTTGCGAACTGCTTAGCGAGATCGCGAAGGAAGAACACATCCGTGAACCGTATTCCGTTGTGGACTATTCCACAGATATATTAGATCCGATTGATATGCTGTTTACAGAAATGGCCGCTGGTGAACATTTCTATGCCACCCGTTTTTCAAAAAGCACCCTCCGCACACGTCTATTTTTATTTTCGTCGCCACCGACAGCGATTTGCAGGTTGAACGGTTACCACTTTGTCTACGCGATGCCACTTTTATCAGCATCAATACCGACTTGCGCCGCGTAAAAAATCAAATTGCAAAACGTCTGACGGAGTCGACAACATCTAGTTGCGGTGGGCTGGAAAAAGACAGCAGACGCTGTGTCAAATGCCCTCGGTTAACCTTGACCAAATCACAACTTTATATTATCGATGCGATCAGAACGGGAATGAACAATCAGCAGATAGCGCAAAAACTGGGCATCAGTCATAAGACGATCTTCTCTCACAAAATCAATATTATGAAAAAATTCCAAATAGCTACCAAACAAGAGTTAACGAGATTCTCATCTGTTGCTCTTGCGCTTTCCGCAGGAAGGATCGGTTAACGTCGGAATTTATTAAAGCGCATCTTCATTTTTCTTCTTTCTCTAACATAGGACAGGCCAAAAAACAAAGATGTAAACAATAACACCACCGCCAGGACTAATAATAGTAAGTTACTCATAACAACCTTTTAAAAGATAAAGATGACTTTTTAAATAATAAGGGGTGGATATTTTCAAATACAACCCAGCGACAACCATTTCAGACAAAGGTAAAACTCTGTGCGATAATTCTGAGAGATAATAAAAAGAGTAAAAACGATTTCCTTTATCAGACAGGCGTTAGGGTAATAACGATGAAGCATAAACGGACAATGCCAGGCCTAACGCCCAGCGTGTACTGTCGCGACGTCAGGCAAGATGACAGCCTGAAATAATGGTCTACTGACGTGGAAGGAGCGTGGTATTTGGGCAGGTGAAAACACCGTTTTGCAGCTGTTCTATACTGTTAGTCAGACATCACGCTGGAGGTGGCTATGTGCGGACGTTTTGCGCAAGCGCAAAGCCGGGAAGAATACCTGGCGCATCTCGTGGAAGCGGCCGAACGAGATATTGCCTGGGACCCGGCGCCTATCGGGCGCTATAACGTCGCGCCCGGGACAAAAGTTTTACTCCTCAATGAACGCGATGAGCAACTCCATCTCGATGCCGTTTACTGGGGCTATGCGCCAGGATGGTGGGATAAACCGCCGTTGATTAATGCCCGGGTTGAGACTGCAGCCTCCAGCAGGATGTTCAAGCCGCTGTGGGAGCACGGACGGGCGATCTGCTTCGCCGACGGCTGGTTTGAGTGGAAAAAGGAAGGAAATAAAAAGCAGCCATACTTTATCCAGCGTAAGGATGGCCAGCCAATTTTTATGGCTGCGATTGGGCGGACTCCGTTCGAACGTGGGGACCATGCCGAAGGATTCTTGATCGTGACGGCCGCCGCCAATCGCGGTCTTGTCGATATTCATGACCGTCGGCCGTTGGTCCTGGCGCCTGAAGCCGCCCGGGAATGGATGAGGCAGGATGTCACCGGCGCGGAAGCGGCGGAGATAGCCAGCGACGGAGCCGTTTCCGCCGACTATTTTGCCTGGCACCCGGTAACGCGGGCGGTCGGCAATGTGAAAAATCAGGGGCCCGAATTACTTGCCCCTCTCAGCCCATGACAAACGTAATCAAAGCGGCGGATAACGCATCATGTTCAGCGAAGAGATAATTAAATTTTATACCGCCCTGGAGTAGTGCCGAACATCCGACGGAACAAGGCTATGAAGGCACTCACATTGTCATATCCCAGATCCAGCGCTATCGCCGTCACTGGCTTGCCGGCAGCCAGTAGCTCAAGAGCCCTGAGTAAGCGTATCCGCTGTCGCCATTCATTGAAGCTAAAACCCGTTTCGGCTCGGAATCGTCGCGTGAGCGTGCGTGATGACATGCCGGCCCAGGCTGCCCATTCTTCCAACCTGCGCCCGTCGTCCGGGTTTGCTGACAGCGCCTGCGCGATTCTGAGCAATCGGCTATCTTGCGGCATTGGAAGCCCAAGATTAACCCTGGGAAGGGAACCAATTTCATCAAGAATAACGCCAGCTAAACGTTTTTGGGACGCATTAAGCTCTACACCTTGCCATGCAGCCGCTCGCGTTATCGCTTCACGCAGCAGATTTGTCATTGAGAGAACAGATGGCTTATCAGGTAGCTCGCCACAGGCTTTGGCAGAAACATAAACACTCCATCCTGAATATGGACCGTGCGAGCACAGGCCGTGCGGAACACCTGGCGGTATCCAGACGGCATGTGTTGCCGGTACCACCCAGCGACAATCACCGCCATCGACCGTAAGTAGCCCACGTATGGCACCGATTAACTGCCCACAGCTGTGATGGTGGCGTGGAGTCTCCCGTATTACCTCAGACTGACGTACCGCGACGAGTAAAGTGGGTCCCTGGGGGGAAAACACCGGTTCGAATGGAATCAATGGATCGTGCATATTGGCGTGTTTGAGGTGTTTAATGTCTTTTATACCGTACTGAAGCCAGTTAGTCGATTGTAAAGTATTCATCACTTTCACAGAGGACTAACCATCAAAATGATTACTATTACTAGGGTATTGGAT
>OKVZ01000254.1_pt1 | contig 20265 bp, 17 predicted proteins | sample 1606851 | NCBI WGS metagenome assembly OKVZ01 (sample SAMN03281010, study PRJEB24777) | human gut metagenome | isolation source: fecal sample PR157 from 1 month old male Malay infant, caesarean delivered... | reverse complement strand
TTGGCAGTTATAGACCAAGCCGTATTACTGTATATAGTGTAATGGATTTAATTAAAAACATGTACTTTTTGTAGTTAAATGACTTCTATGTAAAAAGTAAAGAAAGTTCTCGTTGGGTAAGTGCCGGGAGTATTGTGTAACATAATCAATCCATTACTATAGAAATGAAGAGTGTACATATGAGTAATACACAACATAAACTAGATAAAGCAAGACCACCTCGTGTACAAATTACCTATGATGTAGAAATTGGTAATGCGACAGAAGCGAAGGAGTTCCCTTTAGTTGTTGGTGTCATGGGTGACTTTACTGAAAGCAAAGATAATTTACGGGACCGAAAATTTATCAGTATTGATAAAGACAATTTTGATGAAGTTATGTCATCAATGAGACCTGAGGCAGAATTTCAGGTCGAAAGCGCGCTCCCAGAAAAAGAAGGTTTACTGGCTATATCTCTTATATTCAATAGTATGGAAGACTTTTCTCCAGCCAGTATTGCCCATCAGGTTGAGCCACTGAAAAAACTGCTGGAACTGAGAGAACAGTTATCTGACTTGCGTAACCGAATTGCCAGTAATGAACGTCTGAAGGAACAATTGTCAGAAATCTTACAGCAGCAAAATAACAATTCATCGCAAGATAGCCAGGAACTAAATAAACAACCTGGAGACGAAAATGAACACTGAGAAAATGGTGACTTTGCCGGCAGGGCAAGTAGTAACTGAAAACTACTTAGATCAGATCATTGACAAGACTCAGGCAATCCGTAGAGAGTCAGATCGTGACCGTGTAAAATCTCAGCTCAATAACTTTCTTGCTGAGGTTATTTCAGGTACGGTGGTTATCTCCAGTAATCTCATCGGTAGTATTGAAGAGAGAATTGTTGCCATTGATGAACTGTTATCAAAGCAGATTAGCTTGATTATGCATGCGCCTGCTTTTCAGAAAAGGGAATCATCGTGGCGTGGCCTGCAAAAATTAATTAAAGCCAGTGTTACTGAGAATACAAAGGTTCGTCTTTTACAATGTACCAAGCAAGACTTGATTAAAGATTTCAAATCAGCGTCAGACTTTGACCAGTCAATGTTATTTAAATGTGTATATGAAAGTGAGTATGGTACTTTTGGTGGTGTGCCTTTTTCTGCTTTTGTTGGTGATTTTCAGTTCGATAACACACCACAAGACATTGATTTATTAGAACAAATATCACATGTTGCGGCAGCAGCTCATGCCCCCTTTCTGAGTGCTGTCGCACCGGGAATGTTATCTATGAATAGTTTCACTGATATGTCCCGGCCACGTGATATGGCGAAACTATTTGAAACAACTGACTATGCTCGCTGGAGATCATTCCGACAAACGGATGACAGTCGCTATATTGGTCTCACATTACCTAAAGTGCTCGGGCGTATGCCTTATGGTGCAAAAACCATTCCCGTAGAGTCATTCGGTTTTGAAGAGAACATACTTGAGAATGAAGGCGGTACAGATTATTTATGGGTCAATGCTGCCTATGACTTAGCGGAACGGATTGTTAGTTCCTTTGAGGACTATGGATGGTGTGCATCAATCCGGGGTGTGGAAGGGGGAGGACTTGTCAATGCGCTTCCTGCTTATACCTATGTTTCTGAAAACGGTGAACGGTTAATGCAGTGTCCAACCCAGGTTGCCATTTCTGACAGACGTGAAAAGGAATTGTCTGACCTTGGTTTCATTCCTCTTACTCACTGTAAGGGAACTGACTATGCGGTATTTTTCGCTGTCCAGTCTGTTAACAAGCCGCGCCTGTATAATTCCGATGAAGCAAATGCGAATGCTAAACTCTCTGCTCAACTTCCATATATTCTGGTCACATCAAGATTTGCTCATTACTTAAAGTCTATGGTTCGTGACAAAGTGGGTAGTTTTATGTCTCGTTCCGAGTGTCAAGAGTATTTGCAGAAATGGATTATGCAGTATGTTGTAGCTTCTGATTTTGCAGGAGCAACGACTAAAGCGCGTTACCCATTGCGTGATGCACGTATTGATGTTGTCGAAGTTACAGGTTCACCAGGTGCTTATCGGGCAATTGCGTATTTAAAACCTCACTTCCAACTGGAAGGGGTAAATATGTCACTACGGCTGGTTGCAGACTTACCTGCTGCAGCCAGTTCCTAATCATCACAACCAGAAGGAAGTAAAAAATGGCAACTCTGACAAATTGTCAATTTCTTAAGATTTCAGCAGGTGGAAAAGAAATTGAAGGTTACAGTGAAGACGATACTTATAAAAACTATATTGAAGGATATTCGATGGGGACGCTGGCAGGTTATAAAGGCCTGGACGGTTATTCCTTCGAACCAGTCTCAGCACGCATTCTGGTCAAATCTCAACCAGTGTCTGAATTGTTTGGGAAATTTTTGGATACGGATACCAAAAGCTTTGACATAACAATTGTACATCGTACTAACAGTAAAAACGGATCATTTGAACACAAGACTTGTAACTATTTTAACTGTACAATTGAAAGTATGAGTATCGTAGCCATGGAGGATGGTAATACATTTTACGATCTTGATTTTTCGTTCAAAAAAATGAAGGTAGAATTTCAAATTCCTAAAGAACCTAAAGAAGGCGAAGAAAAAAGTCCCCCTGTGAAAGTTGGACCTTTTGCATATAACTTAATCACAAGTAAATTCGAGTGACATTAAAAATAAGCAGTACTAGTGTGCTGCTTATTCAAACAGGAAGCACCAGTAATGTCATTATTACAGATCCTAAGCGATAATAAACCGACAGAAGAACAGGATGAATATATACGCGAAAGAAAAGGTGACTTCCTATTAGATGAGTTAAAAATGCTATTTTCTTCACACTCATGCTTTTCTTTCATTGAAGAAATACCGCTTGTAAACTCTTCTGTATTAAACTACGGCATTGACGAATCAATGATCAGAACCAATGTTCACAAACATCAGAATGAAGTGATAGAGGAATACATAGCAAAGACAATATTAAGATTTGAACCAAGACTACTGGATGTAGTAGTAAATACAAAGAAGAGTATTATGTCTGGTATCTCCTTTGAAATAAGTGCACTGCATGAGGATTCCCCGATTAAAATAGAACTAAACTGGGATATTGAGTGTGGGAGATTTTACTTCAATGAATAGATTACTGGCCTACTATCAGAGAGAACTGGCGTTTTTAAAAGAACACAGTAAAGCATTTGCAAGTCGATTTCCTAAGATTGCACATCGTCTCGGTATTACCGATGGTACATCTGAAGACCCGCATGTTGAGAGACTCGTAGAGTCTTTTGCATTACTTACATCGCGAATTCACCAGAGGCTGGACGATGATATGCCGGAAATGACTGAAGCACTGCTGACAAGCATAGCGCCTCAGTTCTTAAGGTCTAAACCCTCAACATGTATTGTTGAGGTTGAACCAGATCGCCATGTGAGTAGTATTACAGAAAAAAAGACGATCCCTCCAGGGTCATCGCTATTTACCCGACATGTTGCTGAAACCGTATGTCAATTTAAGACTATTTATCCTGTAGTTTTGCTGCCTCTTTCTATTGAGAAAGCCCGTGTATTTTTTAATGATGATGACCTTTTCTGGCATTTGAGAATAGATTTTAAGGTATGGTCTGGTGGAATAGTTGCCGATGAGTCTTTACGTATATTTTTGCACGGACAAAGCAATATTGTGAACATCATTTATACCTTACTGTGTTCAGAGGTTTATAAACTTACCCTCTGTTGGGATGGGGATACATATCCAATGTGTAGTTCCGCGATCAGCGCTGTGGGTTTTCATCAGAATGACTCGATCATAACGCAAGATCCGCGCGTGGCACCAATACATGCCTTACTACAGGATTACTTTTTCTTTCCACAGAAATTTCATTTCCTGGATATAAAGTTGCCAGATACGTTTAGCGCCGGTGCAAACACAGTATTCTATCTTGAGATTGTATTTAACCGAATGCATTTAACCCATCAGCTGGAGAAGATGGTAAAAACTATTGATGCTCAATTTTTTCGACTCAACTGTACCCCTGCGGTCAATATGTTCAGTCAGCGTGCGGAACCAATAATTCTAACTGAGAATACCGCAGAATATCCTGTTGTTGCGGACCATCGTGAACGACATATGATTTCTGTGTGGGCAATCAACCATGTCTATATACAGCAGAAACAGGATGATACTGTCATCACGATGCCTGTCCAGCCATTACTGGGAATCGATTATTCGCGGAGTGAAGGTTCCAGTAACATTTTCTGGCAAAGTTTTCAGCGCGAATCAAAATCTGCTACAGGTCACCAATATAGCATGTTTATTGCCTTTGCAAACAGAAGTGGTAGTAGTATCTCACCCAGAGCTGACCTGATTTCCCTCAGTCTGACCTGTACTAATCATAATATTCCCAGTCAGATGATAAATGGTCATTCTGAGGGGGACTTCGACTCAGACTTGCCAGTCCCGGCCCTGAAAATACGCGCTTTAAGTAGACCCACCCAGCCAGTTTCACCTCCAGAAAAGAGCGAAATGCGTTGGCGTTTAATATCTTTACTTTCCCTGAATTATATGCTTCTGAGTGGTCATAAGGGAGGGCAAGTTCTGCGTGAACAATTAAAGTTATATAACTGGAACGAAAATCCCTCGATAACAAGAATGATTAATATGATATTACATGTGGACGTGAAACCAGTAACTTCAAGGATCATTGCAAATGATCCGCAGTCGCTAGCTCGGGGTGTGTCAATTGTACTGACATTCAGCCATGAAGCCTTACATGAGCCTGAGTATTTTCTTATGTGTTGTTTTATTGAAAGATATCTGGCGCTTTATGCACCAGTCAATAGCTTTACGCAGGTTATGACTCAGATTGAACATGAAGAGTATACTCTTCGTCGCTGGCCAGTTCGAGCGGGGAAATTGTCATGGATCTAAAGAGAATAACCAGCAAATTCAATTTTTATCAACAGGTGAGGACTCTGTTGCATACATTGCGCATTGATAAATTGTCCACTACAGAAGTGCTGGATAAAAAGTTTCAGTTTATATCCACACTTTCTCTTGAGTCTCCTAATGGGCAAATTGCCAGTATTGAGCAGAACTTTCCGGAAGATTCAGTCATAGTTACAGTAAATAACAATGGCCTCACTGGTGCGATGGGGGCATTACCGACAGTTTATAGCGAGTGGTTGATAGAGCGTCACTACAACTACAGCGATAATAGCGCGAAAGCCTTCTTAGATATATTTGGCCACCGACTTTACTGTCTTGATTACCTCGCCTGGCAAAAAAATCATCTTTATGCACGAGCAGAGTCAGAGTCCGAACAACCCCTGCATAAAGCAAATTTAGCACTTACTGGGTTATTAAATTCGTCGTCAGTGTTTGGTTCGGAATATTATGCGCATTTATTTTCATCGTCAGTAAAATCCATGGTCAATCTCGAAGTATGGTTGGGGCATTATTATGGAGTTCAGGTTACTGTCACTCCCTTTACTGGAGGATGGAGTTCTGTAGAGAATAGCGAGACTTGTCAGTTAGGAGTTCAGGCACAACTTCTTGAAACTGCACCCATGATCGGCCATTTTCGTTGGGATGTACAGTCATACTTTAATATTACACTTGGTCCAATGAAAGAAAGTAACTCTCATCATTATCTTCCTGATGGGGAGTTTCATCATGAACTTTGGTATCGTATCCATAATTATGTAGGACCAGGTCTGAACTTTAAGGTTTTTCTTCATCTCATAGGTGAAAGTCGTTCTCCACTTGGAGATGGGCAGATTGGTCGACATATGTGTATTGGCGAGCAAGTTGCATCTCGTTTACTACAGATCTGTAAACCTAATAGTCTGGCATAACGCCATATAGAAGAGGAAAGTGATAATGTTACTAACGTCACCACTAGATACAATGCAGGAAAATCACTTTCTGAAGTGGAATGGAGCGGTAGCATCAGACTGGTTGCTGTTGTCATTAACTGGTAGTGAATCCATATCCACACCTTATTCTTTTGATATTCGCTCGATGACTACTCTGAATGAAAAGGGAATATCAGAGATGTATGGACAGAAGGTCTCTTGTAGAATAGGTCATGGTTCACATGATCAGCCAAAGAGATATATCCATGGAGTTGTAACTCATATTCAACGTGATCTCCAGACCGGTGAAGGGAAAAACTCACTCTGCGTACTTCGAATTGAACCCTCTTTTGCATTATTACGAATGGGGCGTTCTATGCGCGTTTGGCAAAATATTACTGTTCCTGATTTAGTCAAAGAACTGCTTTCTGAACGTGGTATCAGCCAGTTGGATATCAGGCTTCATAATACCTATCAGGAACGTGAGTATTGCATTCAGTATCGTGAGTCCGATTTTGATTTTATTAGTCGATTGTTGGAAGAAGAAGGCATCTATTACTTCTTTTTGCATTCTGCTCAGCAACATAAAATGGTCCTGGCAGATCAACCATCAAGTCATTCAGAAAGCAGTAGTTCGTTGATTCGCTGGCATCACCAGAGACTCTCGCTTCCAGAAGGAAACGTTTATAACTGGAAGTCAATGTCTCATTTAATTCCAGGTGAGGTGGTATTCTCCGGTTATAACATGCAGCAAGCAGCGACAATTACGGGACAGTCCGTTTCGAAGTCTGAAGCCAACAATGTTAGTTACATAGCTTATACAGACATGGAGCCTCTTGCTGAGCGGTCGCTCCTGTTCAGCAAAGCTAAAACAAAGATGGAAGCTTTTGATACTAACACGTCCTTTTATACGGCGGATACCAGTGCATACTGGTTAAGCTGTGGTGAAGTGTTCACCCTGACTGAACATCCGGAATATAATGATAGTTACCGCATTCAAGCTCTTACTATCAACGCTTCTAATAATTTTGAAGAGAGTATTGGTGGTTATCAGTGTGAGATTCAGTTATTACGTCATAGTGTAAACTGGCGTCCAGTTTGTACCAGAACTCCACCTGAAATTGCGGGTGTTCTGACCGCTAAAGTTGTTGGGCCTGATGGTGAAGATATCCATACTGATGAATTTGGCAGAATTAAAGTTAAGTTTCACTGGGACCAGAAGAGTAAAAGTGACGGGACAGGATCTTGTTGGGTGCGTGTTTCACAGCCCTGGAGCGGCAATATGTTTGGTCTTCAGTTTATACCACGTGTAGGTAGCGAGGTGTTAGTGGGCTTTATTCAAGGAAATCCTGATTATCCGCTTGTTACTGGTTCAGTTTACAATGGGCAAAATAAACCACCTTTCACTCTACCTGATGATAAATTCGAATCCGGTTTTGTATCTCGTAGTACTAATGGCAGTATGGAAGAAGGTCATCGCCTGAGCTTCAATGACAAGAAAGGCGAAGAACAACTCACTATATATGCACAGAAAGATTATCAGTTGACAGTACAAAATGATGCGACCAGTCATGTTAAGCATGAAGTGAATAATACAGTTGGTGAAAACAGGAATACCACCATTAACAATGGTAACGACACGCTTGAACTTAAAAGCGGGAATTACAAATTGATGGCCAAGAATGGTGAAGCTTGCATTGATGCGGGGAAAGCAATTATTAACTGCACGGATTCTATTGAACTTAAAGTCGGTTCTAGCGAAATTACTATTTCGCCAGGTGGCATTACTATTAAAGGTGAAAAAATTAGTATTAAGGGTAATAAGGTGGTCGACCTGGGAGGAGAGATTTCCACAAATATTGAAGGAAAAATTATTAATATTGGTTAAGGAATTTCTATGACAGATTACAGTTATTCTCTGAGGCGAGAGGCCAAAAGATGGCATGACACAACGGTACAATTTGCAACTAAGGGGTTGTGTGAAGATGCGGCTGCTATGAGTAATCAACAAGTTCTACTCCATGTGCAAGCCCTCCGGGTTCTGTATTTGTCGGGATGGAACAGTCGAAGGAAAACACAATGAGCAAACCAGCCGCTCGGGTCTCCGATATGCATACGTGTCCAATGGTCACGCCGGGAATACCGCCTATTCCACATGTTGGAGGGCCTATTTTGCCACCTGGCTCCACAACTGTATTAATTGGTGGACTGCCTGCCGCAACCGTTGGTGATATGGCAGTTTGTACTGGCCCTATGGACAGCATAGTCGCGGGCAGTAGTAAAGTCTTTATTTGCGGAAAACCTGCGGCCCGTTTAGGAGATCCCTGTGCACATGGTGGTGTGATTGCGACGGGCTTTCCTACCGTTCTTATTGGATGAAATATGAACACAATACAACAAGAAATAGCTATGCTATTGGTGCCCATCAGCCCGGAAGCACCTGCCGGGGTCAATATTGAATATGAACAAATCTATGATGATATTCGTAAAGCGCGTGAAAGTGACCCTGACGATTTGCAACAAGATAAGTGGGGAGTGGTAGATCCACGACGTGCTGACTGGCATAAGGTCATAGAGCTTTGTGAAACAGTTCTGACCCAGATGAGCAAAGACCTGCAAGTTGGTTGCTGGTTTGTTGAAGCTTTGACGCAGCTTAAAGGTCTCGCTGGGGCCGAGGCTGGTTTACATTTTCTTGGTGAGTTTATCTCACGGTTCTGGTTCCAGTGCTGGCCTGCTCTGGACGAAGAGGGGATGGTATTTCGTTATGGGAAGCTTAACCGTCTTGATCGTGATCTCAGTCAGACACTAGGCAGTTTTCCTCTCCTGCAAGCATCTGAGTCGTCACTGGCCCACTGGCGTAAAGTTTTAGCTTTTGAACATAAAATTGCAGTAAGTCCGAAGTCCCGTGATGCACTTATCGCCATGGAGGGGGACTTAACAATGGATACCTTTGTCCGAACTGCTGCCGGCTTTTCATCGATTGAACTCAGTCTGCAAGCAAGTATCCTGCCCGGCATTTATGAGAAACTAGACCGACTGGAAGAATGTTACTTTTCTCTTAGCCAGGAAGAGCCCCACAATTTGTTCTCCATGACGAGACAGACTATTGATAGTATTAAAGATTTCCTACAGAACCTTGCCCAACGTATATCCCCTGTTGTAGATGAAACAATAACCTGGAGTCTGACTCCTGAAACAGATGTTTCTTCAGTAAATGAGACGCCTGGATTGGCTTTTAGTAACGATACGCTCTCACGGGATAAGGCTATCAGCCAAATGCTTTCAATTGCCCACTTCTTCCGTCAGACAGAACCATCCAGTCCTGTGCCTTTTCTCATGGAACGGGCTGTACGTTGGGCAAATATGACACTGACAGAGTGGCTTGAGGAGATGTTGAGTGACAGCAGCAGCCTGAAAGAAATTAATAACGTGTTAAAAGGACAAAACCAGTGAATAATATATTCATCCACTTATGTCTGATCAGTACAATTATGGTACTGAACGGTTGCTCACATGATATGGCAACAACCGCGTCCACTGAACAACAGGCCTTAAATGAGGTGTTGGCCCCCTATGCGCAGGCTGCGATCACAGTAAATATTACTGCAACTCCGGATCTTAACGCATGGAATGATATAGCCAACAGTTGTTCTTTACTTGTTATTCAGGCGCAGAAATCCAGTTCACTTAGTAATGTTTTAGCTAATCCAGCCCAGTTAAAAACCCTGTTTAGTGGCGCTGGTAGTGAAGATGAAATTCTGAAAGTAGATCGATATCCTGTGATGCCCGGTCAGCGTACCACCCTGCATATCGACAGAACTGAAAATACTCGCTACGTTGCAATCGTTGCTGGTTACTATCCGTTCCCAAAGAAACAACATATGGCTATTGTAAGCATTCCTGTTATCACTGCCAGTGAAGGATGGTGGGATAAGAAATGGTCCGCAGAAATGGTCACTTTAGTTCTTAATGTCACGTTAGGTAGTCAGAGTATTACTCAATTAACAACCATGTCACCTCAGACGGATACTGACCCATTGGCAAAATTTGCAGAACAGAAGGAAGAAAACAAAAGACAACCAGAGACAGGAGTTAAATAAGATGTATCCTGAGCAACAACAAGTTTACTGGTATTCCGGATTGTATCTTCAGCCGCAACATTTGCAATCTTTAGATCTGCATCACACTTACATGCTATCACAACAGCGCCAGATATCTCAACCATGGAATATCGGGATAATACACTGTGATATAAATTATGATACGCTGGTTGATTTTTCTTTAAATATTGAACGCCTCCAACTGATTATGCCATCGGGGTGTTATCTTGAGTATCCTGGTAATTGTATTATTGACCCCCTGCAATTTCGCGATGCCTGGAAGAAACGAGAAAAACCGTTCGTACTGTGGCTTGTTCTACGTCGTTTTGATCCGAATCATCAGAATGTGAGCACAGGAGTAAATAGTCGCTGGATTAACTATACCTCTGAAAATTTAATGAAAGATCTCTACCACTCAGGGCCAGAGTGTGCAGTATCACGTATTGTTTATAATGTACGTATCCTGAGTGAGGACGAAATAGAGAGCGCAGTTGACTGCGAACGCATACAACTCATACAACTTCGTTACGATAATGAGCGTGTAATCTGCGACCCATCTTTCAGTCCACCGGCAGTAACCCTTGCGGGTACGCCAACGCTGAAAAAAATGCTTGATGGATTATATGCAGAACTCAGCAGCAGAGCTCGCGCTCTGGAAGAGTACAAACGCCCGGGCCTGTTAAATAGTGGTAACCGAAATACTGTTGATACAAATCAACTACTTGTCATGCGTTCATTGAATCGTGTTTTGCCATTGCTTGGACACTATATCAATACTCCAATGCTTCATCCATGGCAAATTTATGGAGTCCTGGTACAATTGGTTGGTGAACTTTCTTCTTTTAATGATATGTGTTCATTTTCCGGAGAATGGCTTGATGGCGGCCCTCCGGTATTACCATACGATCATCTTTGTTTAATTAATTGTTTTAACAGTATCAGACAAACTTTAGTATCTTTGTTAAATGGACTTGCCCTTGAAGATACAATCTATATTACACTCCTTCGTGACGAGCAGGCAATATATCGGGGTGATCTTGTATCGCAGGCTTCGCGTACTGCCAGTACAGTACTGCTTCTTCTTCAAACAGAAAAACTTGAAGTGTTGTCTGCTAATTTCACGATGAACGGCGAGTTTAAAATCGCAACACAGGAAGAGATTCATACGCTAATTTTACACTCGTTACCTGGTCTGTCTTCACAATGGCTGACGCCTTCTCCACGTGGAGTCCCTAATCGTAAAGACTTCTACTATTTCGCAATTAGTCAACATGAACCAGCATGGAAAAGTATCGAACAGAATCAGAATATTGCTTTCTACTGGGCGGATGCCCCTGACGACTTACAAGTTCAACTTGTCTTCATGGAGTCATCATAATGGAGCTGCTTAATTGCTATCTACCAATTTTTAAACTGATTTCACACCTAGAGCTGAAATCTGAACAGACTGATGACTATGAGAGTTTTCGACTGCAGTGTGTCTCGTGTCTCGAACAGGCTGCCCGGGATGCAGAAAATTATGATGTATCGGAATTTGAACGTGAGCTTGCACTGTTTGCTGTCGTGATCTGGTTAGATGAAATAGTACTGTGTTCAACTCAGTCTTTTGCTCAGGTCTGGCGTACTGATCTATTGCAACGAAAATATTTTCAGACATCACTTGGTGGCGAACAATTTTTCGAACGACTGAATGAGTTAGAAGAGAAGCATTTTCAGGTAAGGCGGGTTTTTTTATTTTGTCTGCAGAGTGGTTTCCGTGGAAAGTACAATACAGGACCAGAACTAAGTGAAATTATAGATGCGCAGCGCCAGAACTGTTTACCGGGAGAATGGAATACATGGCCGAACGATGCTTCGTTGACACCTGTTAATATAAAGAAACGGTCATTTTCCACATCAACCAAAAGTTATCTTGGACTGGCTGTTTTATGTGTTGGGGTGGTTTACGCCGCTCTGATAACTTCCCTGCTTTTTTATTTTTCATAAGATTCCCTATGATTAGAAAAATGTTTGCTTTCGCCGGGTGGCTACTACTTCTATGCTTAGTGTTATTCTTCTGTTTTGCTGGAGGGATATGGCTTGGATGGAGTACTGTCACTATCTTTATTGTATGGATAGTTATATTAATTGCAGGGATATTGCTTTGGGGAACTGCTATATGGATGGGTATTTTCATTAAGGAAAATAAGGTAAATCACTTCTTACGTAGATTTCGTCTCTCACGTCATGAATACGTGCTTTACAAACTATGGAAAAAAGGTGTGACCGTGCTACGGGGTATCCAACGTAAACGTGCAGCAATTCCATGGTACATTTTTATGGGGGAACGTTGTGGTAAGACGTCTTTACTCGCCGGGGCTGGCTTACCGATGTTCTCAAATGATGCAGAAGATTACGCTGTGACTCCTACCCATACAATGCGCTGGTGGTTTTTCCGTAGTGTCTGTATCCTTGATCTTTCCAGTAACTTTCTGCATGGTACATCTTCTTTTCAGCGATCATGGAACAAGTTAGTTGGCTGGATCTCTCGAGGCCCCGCACCTGCTGGAATAATCGTAGGTCTGGGCATTGATGACTTAATGAATGAAGAAGTCGGCGTTCTTCATGATAAAGCCCGTAAGATCCGCTCACACATAGAACCGCTATCACGTAACCTAAAGCGGCAACTCCCTATTTATATTTTAATTACTCAGTGTGATAAATTTGATGGCTTCAGCGTCTGGCGACAGCAGCTCTCAGTATCTCAGAATCAACAAGCTCTCGGCTATTACTGGCAGATATCTCCGGATATTGACGGTAAAGATGCATCTACATTGTATCCGTTATTTACAACTTTAAGAAATGGACTCGACCTCGTACGACTGAGTATGGCGGGAACATCCTTTTCACCTAATGACAGAGCATTATTGCTCGATTTTCCTGAGTCCTTTGACACGCTAAAAAAACCGTTACAACTTTTCCTGGCTTCCCTTTGTGAACCTAACGCGTACTTCACTGCCACATCTTTGGGGGGAGTGTGGTTTACTGCATGTGAACCACAACCCAGTAACAGAAGTCGCCGGATATCCTATTTTATAAACGACTTACTCACCTTACACCTCCATACGTTTAGCCATTCACGTGATGTGATTTGGCAATACAGTAAGAAGTTACGGGTTAGTTTTATTACTCTGGTGTTACTGGGATGCTTAACTGCGTTAGGCGGCAGTGCAGTAAAAAGTGTGGACCTAATGCAAGGTGACATAAGCAAACTGACGCCGCCTGAATTAACTACGCTGTTGGTTAAAAATGAGAGTTATCAACATTCTGTCATGTTGTATTTACCATTCATTCCAGTCTTGAACCATCAACATGAAAGAGTTGAAAAATCGCTGGTATTGAAACTTCGACCTCGCCCGCTAAATTTCGTACGTACGGTAGAAGCATATAAAAACCAGATGATGAATGCAGACCAGAATACTCAACGTAAGATGATCCTCGCCCTTGCACAAACCATTCTTACGCGAAAAGATATGCGTGAAGGGGCTACGCTGGAGACTCTTGGTCAGCAGCCTGTTATACCCGATGAACTTAATCTTAGTGAAGCTGAATCAGTAATGACGCCGATTGAGCGTCTCGTCATAGATAGATGGATGATGCAGCAACCAGTGGGCGCAGACTATTTAAAATCTCTGCAAGATTTGCTGGCATCTCTTATTAAATATGATCAAACCCTGGCATGGCTTACTGCTCCGGTACCGTTTCCTCCCGATGTTAATGCCAGTGATTTTTGGCATGACTTACCAGGTACGGTTGCTCTCCCGGGGATCTGGACCAGTCAGGGAGAGACTCTGATTAATGAATGGATTAATCTGCTTAATTTGGCCAGTGAAGGCATATTTCAGAAGACCGTTCTGAAGCATTTCATGCAGACTTTGCCGGCAAAAAGGCAAGATGCATGGCGCGGATTCTTACTGGAGGTGATACCTTTATTACAGGATACTCAACCTCGCTCTTTATCTCCCAGTCAACTTATCAGTCTGGGCGAGGGGCAAAGTCCGGCAATGAAATTCGCTCAACGCATAAAGGAGGAGCTTGACAGTATCGCATCAGGTAACACGCAACCATGGCTGAAAGAGCTCCGCCGATTACAGAAGCTGCCGTCTTATGCTTCGGAACATATCGTGCTTCAGAAAGCTCATCAGGCTGATGACAAGTTCCGTAGTACATTAATAACATGGCTGTTTAAGGGAAAGGTTTCAGTATCAGGAAATTCAGTTGCCCAACAAATTGATGCCTGGAAAAAGTGGCAGGCGTCGCTCAATACAGTAGCAGGCCAGGCCCTAAATCAGGTTGCACTTTCACCTGTACTCACCCAGGGGTTATTTGCTCCTGCCGTTAATGCTGCAACCAGTAACCCTCAGATTGCGTTGTTTACTAGCCTTGAGCAATTGCATAAAGCATTCCTCCCATATTCGCCGGAACTAGGCATGGATGCAGTCTGGTCACTGTATCGAAATGATGCCAACTCGTTATTAGCTCACTCTATGGCGCGCTCTGCTTGTTGGCTAAATGAGCAATGGCAAACCAGAGTCATGTGGCCAATGAGCAAAGATGCAGCCACTCAGGATTACGACAGTAGACAAACCCTGAGCTGGCAATACATTACTGATTTTATTCGAAACTCGGCCAAAGGGTTATTGATTGTCACTGAACAGGGGCCACAGCCAGGAGAATTCCAGGGACAGACTCTCCCTCTGAATACTGACTTCTTGAGGATCGCACGCTATATGCTAAATCCTGAGGATATGCTGGATGTACCGGAACATCAAAATACGCTACTGGTCGATAAACTTGCAGTTGTCAACGATCAAATTACGACGCTTACCCAACAACAAAAAGCCCTTGAAGCCAAACCCTACCGAGTAGGTGTGATAAGCGGACCAGCTACAATCCCGGAAAAAGCGCGTTTAGTTCCGATTGGTTCCAGCCTGACGCTGGATTGCCACAGTGGTTCACAGACTCTTAGCAGTATGAATTTCGCTGAACAAGCGCAATTCAACTGGCAGCCAGGTCAGTGTCAAAGTGTAAAACTGGACGTTGAATTCCCGAATTTCACGGCTACGTATCGCTATAAGGGCAACAGTTCATGGCCAGACTTTCTCACGCACTTTGTCGATGGTGAGGCACTGTTTGATACCAGTAATTTTGATGAAGGAATTGATTTACTTGAAGAATTAAATATCAAACATGTGCTTGTACGTTTCAAGATTGTGAACCAACAGCCTTTGCAGGAAGCGTGGGCTGAATGGAATAACCTTGATGAGCAAGTAATGGCACTTACACAGCAACAGCAAGATCTTAAAGAACAGCTACAGATTCAGCAGCCATCAGCGGCTCTGAGAGGGAGATTTTCTGAGCTTCCTAAAGACGTGGCAGAGTGCAATTAATTTACTGGAATAGACTTATATGAATAACTATTTAAAGCAAATTTTTGAGAAATTCACTCCTGCAAGTAGAGTTTGTCTTGATGCCGCACTTAGTCAGGCGATTGCCCGCACCCACTATGAAATAGAGGTTGAGCACGTTTTACTGACTCTTATTACCCATAATAGTGAACTGATGGAGTCTCTGAGTCTGGGTGCTGGTCTGGCACCAGATACCCTTTTGGGGATTGTTCAGCAAATGCTGGGGTCTTTCCGTAATGGTAATACTACCCCCCCAGTTTTCTCATCAAGGATGGTTCAATGGCTGGAAAAGTCATGGTTACACGCAAGTGCTGGTTGGGGACAAACACATCTGGCCCCCCATGCACTTATTGCTTGTTTGATTGATGAAGATGCTGTTCCGGATCTGGCCAGTAGCGTACGGCAAGCCCTGAAATGCGATCAGAAAATGGCCGAGAAACTGCTACGTTCAGCTTGTTACATTCCTCCAGAGGACTCTTTTGCAAGCGTAGAAATGCAGAATACGATGCTAGGTAAGTATACCCGAAATCTTAGTTTGCTTGCGCGTGAGGGCCGGCTGGATCCGGTTAAGGGTCGTGAAACAGAGATTCGCCAAATGATCGATATCCTGCTTCGTCGCCGCCAAAATAACCCTATCCTTACTGGTGAGCCTGGCGTGGGGAAAACTGCCCTGCTTGAGGGGTTGGCTCTTCGAATAGCTGCCGGTACTGTACCGAATATGATGAAACCCATGGAAGTACTTACGCTTGATCTGGGCTTACTGCAAGCTGGGGCCAGTGTTAAAGGCGAGTTTGAAAATCGCGTTCAGGCGTTACTAAAAGAAATCGCAAGCTCCCCTCAACCTGTGGTCTTATTCATTGACGAGGCGCATATGTTGATTGGTGCCGGAGGACAGCCAGGCCAACAGGATGTGGCCAACTTATTGAAACCTGCCCTTGCTCGTGGTGAGTTACGCGTTGTCGCGGCTACTACATGGACGGAATATAAAAAATACTTCGAGAAAGATGCTGCCCTTACTCGCCGCTTCCAGGTTGTAAAGGTTGAAGAGCCCAGTATTGAGACCGCTACGGCTATGTTACGGGCTGTCGTCCCCTCAATGTCAGATCATCACGGCGTAATGATTCTGGAAAGTGCCGTCCATGCAGCTGTTGAATTATCCAGCCGTTATATAGCCGGACGGCAATTGCCGGATAAATGTATTAGTCTGCTGGATACTGCATGTGCCCGCGTGGCAGTATCCCAATCCCATAAACCGAAAGAAATTGAAGACGCTGATGCTCTGTTGGCCAGTCTTCAGGCAGAGCGTACGGCACTACTTAAAGAGGGGGGACATGAGCACCGGCTGGCAAGTCTGGCACAGCGTGAAGGTGAACTTAATGCCACTCTTGAGCAACTCCAGATATTATGGGAAAGTCAAAAGGTACTCGTACAACGTTTACAGCAAAGCCACGACGCAAATGATATTGCTAAATGGCGACATGAACTCTCGACACTTCAGCAGTCGCATGCACTTGTTTTTGAATGTGTCGATGCAACCTGTGTTGCGGATGTGGTTTCCAACTGGACTGGCGTTCCTCTTGGACGCATGGTGGAAAAAGAACATCACCAGTTGAGCGAACTTCTCACACGTCTTGAGCAACATGTTATAGGCCAGTCTCATGCACTTGCCACTATTTCCACTCAAATACGAGTCAGTCGTGCCAATCTCAGTGACCCCTTAAAGCCAACAGGGGTTTTCATGCTGGCAGGACCATCCGGCATTGGGAAAACCGAAACGGCAATTATCCTGGCAGAATTATTGTACGGTGGTGAGCAGAGTCTGGTGACTATTAACATGTCTGAATATCAGGAAGCTCACAGCATATCCGGTCTAAAAGGAACTCCACCAGGATATGTGGGATATGGTCAGGGCGGTATACTGACTGAAGCAGTAAAGCGGAATCCATACAGCGTGGTACTTCTGGATGAAGTGGAAAAAGCTCACCCTGATGTAATGGAGTTATTCTATCAGGTCTTTGATAAGGGTGTAATTGAAGATTCGGAAGGTCAGCTGATTAATTTTCGCAATACGCTTATTATAATGACCTCTAATCTGGCCAGCGCTCAAATTATCACATCATGTGCTGCAGGAGAGTCATCACCTGAGGTGTTGTGTGACTTAATACGCCCGGAATTTGAGCGTGTCTTTCGCCCGGCGCTGATGGGGCGCATTAAACTTATTCCCTATCTTCCCCTGCTGCCTAAAACACTGGCTCAAATCATCCGGCTTAAGCTTAATAATATCTGTAAACGTTATCTTTCTGCCAGCAACAATATGGTGCACTTAATCTATAGCGATAGTGTAGTGACATGGGTTTCAAAGAGATGTCAGGTAAATCAAAGTGGTGCTCGTGACATCGACCAAATGCTAAGTCAACATATTCTGCCAGTGTTGGCCGACAAGTTGCTGCAGGAAGATAAAGCCATCACGGGAACTATGAGAATAAGTATCAGCAAAGACAAGTTAGTTGTATGGAGGACAAATGAAAAGAAATAATTACTCAAGGCTACCAGATGATATAAAAATTAACAGCCATGATCCACGTCCTCATGGTGAGTTTTTACTGCTTAGCTACAATATCAACCAGTGGAAGAGCCATTCTCGTGATGGTTCGTGGTGGTTAACTCAGGAAAATCTGAGCCTGGATATATTCCAGAAGTATGGTTATGACCTGCAAAGTGGTGTCTGGTTCAGCCTTATATGTTGCCACCGTCATGGTTGGTCCGGAGTAACTAATGCTACTCTCCTGTTAGCTGAAGGCTTTAGTAAGAAACAACGTCAGTGCTGGCCCCCGGTTGCTGCAAGCGACTTACGTCAAGGTATCCTGGAGTGGTACAGCATACATACGGCTACCTGCATTTATGGTTTGCCTTTAACGAATGCTGTCGTCGAAACGCTCACTCACCTTGAGGGCGCGATATCAACGCTGCTCGAGTATGCGCAGGTATTGCAGTCGCGTAGTCAGACAGCGTTACGAAATTTGCTTGACTACCTTCAATCTAATAAGCGTACTTTGCAAAAGCGTGAGCTATTAACTACAGTAGAGCTATCTGAATCTCCCATAATACAGTTCCCCCCTATTCCGTCAGTAAAATTACTCTCCTCCCGTCCGTGGAAAGCTTATATTAGTGGGGGTATAGTCGGTATTCTCCTGTCGTTTGGAACAATCAATATAGCTTGCTGGTTATATAAACCCTCTACTGCAATTCGTCTGAATCTGTTATGGCCTGATAATCCTTACTCTCTATACTGGGAGAAAAAGCTTGCGGAAAAGATATCTATTCTTCCGACAACTAATAGCTGGATGCTGATCAATAAGCAACTGGATTCCCTGGAACAACGTTTACTGGATGCTGAACAGAAGCGTAAACCATATATTACAATATCTGAGCTGAAAACATCTATTTATCAGATGCGCGCAACGCTTCGGGATGGGGGGGAACCTGTACTGGCTCAACTTGATGACCTGCAGCAGAAAATAAATAATCATCAGGCTATTAGTGACACAGAAATAAATGGAATTACTCAACATCTGGATGCCTTGAGTAGTCGTTTGCTTCAGCTGTCAGGTAAGAGGGACAAATTGAACTGACTGAGTTTATCCGGAAGTATTTACTTACTTTCTCTGAGACTACCGGTGGTTATGAGTATGAGTTTGCCTATGTAACGCTTGAATCTTTAGACATCGGGAGAATCAACCTGTTTTACATATGTTAAAACTTACAGGAATTCCATTAAATCAAGTATGCTTTAAACAACTCCCTGAAAATTCTAAGGAGTGCTGGAGGTAAATGGAAGCACATCTGCGTTGGGCTGGAGTGACCCATTTAGATATAGCTGAGCAGAATATTTTGTACGACTTTAATGACAAGACAATTGACCCCAAAAATGGGAAACCTACTATTTGTAAACCTTTTGACTTCACGTAAGGGATTGTAACATATGATAAATAGTTTCGCTTAATACCACTACATTTTTCCAGCCCATGTTTACCTCCGGGGAATGGGCCGGCCATTTGCATATAGTGATGAACATTTATCTGCATTTTCCAGATCGTGCGGCATTGATGATTACGCGTTATCGTGTAATACAGTGCCTGCACACAACTACTCAATATGACTCACCTTATCAAGTTAACTGGCTGATAAGTCATCCTGACCCTGGGGTCCGGCAGGTGGTCGTGATATTTGACACTTAATCAGCTCACACAATCCGGGCTGCTGAGTTCTCTCTAAGGGACCTGCTATTCCACATAGCTATTTAGTACCTTGACCGTTATTTCCGTACCGGAATATCTCCATTACAAAAAAGTCCCGGGACATGCGGATATGCACGTCTGGTATCCGGTTACATGACAACATATATGCTGTTATCACAGAATTCTTATAAAAACCAGTAATTGTCTGCCGGCAGGAATATCTGCCCTACCCTGCCCGTAACATTCGCTGACTGGATTTGACCATTTACTCTCTTATTAGATATTCACTTACTATTCTTATTTAACGAACTTCACAGTCTGTACTTAATTACCGACACATACAAAAAAATATGGATAAGACCTTTCTTAAAAGATGTCCCCATGTGCCTGCCGAAGGCTCTGCTGACAACATCGTGTCCAGCCGGGGGGCTGGCAGTCTTCCACACGCCCCCTTACAGGGTCATCTGGCGCACACCGGACAGGGGATTTCACATGAGCAGTTCGCCTCACCCGGCCCGGGCCCCCATATGTTCATAAACCGCTGCGCATTGCTGGCAGTATAGTGCACGGTATGGCGGATATTGCGGTGCCCCAGGTAGTCCTGGATCAGCCG
>OKVZ01000245.1_pt1 | contig 21113 bp, 6 predicted proteins | sample 1606851 | NCBI WGS metagenome assembly OKVZ01 (sample SAMN03281010, study PRJEB24777) | human gut metagenome | isolation source: fecal sample PR157 from 1 month old male Malay infant, caesarean delivered... | reverse complement strand
AATGGTGGAAAAAATAGCCTAAATAGGCTGATTCGATGTGTTTGCGGGAAAAAAATCGGCCCAGATCCGCGAAATTTTAATCAGCGAGTCAGCTTGGGAAGAAATGACCTGCTTATTCGCACCTTCCCTAACATTTTCATTATCAGCGATGCGGTGACAATCCCCTGTTTAATTGAGGCTGCCAGGTACAATATTTTATCCCTGCGCGCCTCAATGTCTTTGAGATTCAGGCTGGTTGTTGATATGACGGACTGTTTCCCGGAATAACGCTCGGCCTTTTGATGAATAACCAGCCGCTTCTCATGAATATCCCGGATCCTTGGCGAAAAAGCGAATCCCAGCAGATGCATCAGGGTGAAAACATGCTCAGTGAAGCCCGCTGTATCGGTGTAATGTTCGGTAATTTTCAGATCACTTTCGCATTGCCGCCCGCCGTGACAATATCGGCGGCGAGCGCCTCCAGTTCCGTCTGGCTGCCAGCATGGCGTTGGCACCTATCTCCGCCAGCCGCAGGGCGGCCTCGTGGCCGAAACAACTCGACATGCCAGTGATGACAATCGTGGCGTTTTGCAGACAATTTTTTGCATAACCACACCTCCGGAAACAGAAACCAACGAGTCTTGCGAGCATCAGCTGCACGCCTGCAAGTAATATAACCTCCGGGTCCAGTTGCAGAACACCGAACAGACTAACAAAACGTAGGTGCCAGTTTGCTCTGGCGAAACGGGGTTTAACCTAAAACCGCGGTTGGGAGAAAACCCGCGCCAGGCCAGGCGGCCTGGCGCGAAAATCGCACGCTAACCCTCTTTACCAAAGCCAGTTTGCTGGATAAGCATCAGCATAACGCTGTTGACCCAGCCGTGAGCCAGGCTCTGGCGGTCACTCGCCACGTCAACACGTACCAGTTGCTCTTTGCTGACCGGCGCGGCGGAGATGCCTTCGATCACTACCCGGTACCAGACGGCGGCGGGACGGAGTTCGTTGGCGGGCGCAACCGGGTTCAGCGCCACCGGGCCGCCGTGACTCTGCGCCAGCATCAGATTAGGCAGACGGCGGATGGCGTCGTGGTCGATGGTCACTACCGCGCCTGCGAGCGGCTGCCAGCGGCCCTGCTGATAAACCCGCGCCGTCGCGCCGTCGCGCAGGCGGGCCAGGTCGGTTTCGCTGACCAGCGCCTTCACGCGCCAGCGGTGGGTGTCGATCACGCTTGCGATGCGGGTGCCAGGCGAGACCCAACTGCCGGGGCGCAGGGTCTGCTCAACGTCATGCACCACGCCATCCTCCAGCGCCACCAGCTGGAGCCGCTGAAGCTCAACGGCGCTGGCCCGCTGTTGAATGGCGTACTGGCGCGCCATCTGGTCGGCGACCACCTGCTTCGCCGCGCCGTTTTTATCGAGCGCCATCGCGCCGCGGGCGCTGGTCTGCCACGCCTGGCTTAGCGCCAGCGCCTTATCCTGCTCGTCCGCCGGGACGGGGGCCACCAGTTCAAACAGCTTCTGGCCCGCCTTGACCTGCTGGCCTTCCTGCACCAGCACCTTGTCAAGCTGGGCGGCATAGGGCGTGTAAACCGGCTGCGCCACGCCCGCCTCCATCACGCCGTGCAGGGAGACCTGCCCGGACCAGGGCAGAAAGACCGAAAGCCCCAGCGCGAGTGCGACGGCGACAAGGCGCAGCAGGCGCGCCGGAGCGATTTCCCGGCGGCGCGCGCGCCAGATTTTGAGTTCGCGAAACATCGGTTGCACCACAAAAGTGACTATCTCAATAAAAAACAGCACCAGCCCGAGCGCCTTAAAAAAGGCGTTGTAGACCACCAGCGCGATGCCGACGAACAGCAGTAGCCGGTAAACCCAGGTGGCGAAGGCGAAAAGGGTGAGGAAGCGGGCAAAGGCGGGCGAGACGTTATCCGGGATCGGATCCTCAAGCCCCAGCAGGTGCCAGCGCAGCCAGCGCTTCGCCCAGTTGCCCGCCCGTTCGTGCAGGCCAGGGTAGTCCAGCGTATCGCTGAGAATAAAGTAGCCGTCAAAGCGCATAAACGGGCTGGCGTTCACCGCCACCGTCAGCACCCAGGCGGTGGTGGCGAGAAAGAACAGCGCGCCTTTAACGTTGCCTTCCGGCGCGAAGCTCCAGAACAGCGTCGCCCAGGCCGCCAGCATCAGCTCGGCCATAATGCCCGCGCTGGCGATGGAGAGCCGGTGGCGGGACTGCGACAGCTTCCAGCTCTCTCCGGTATCGGTGTAGGCCATCGGCCACATCACCAGCAGCGCCACCCCCATATGGCCGACGCGTACGCCGTAGCGGGTCGCCATAAAGGCGTGCCCCAGTTCGTGCCAGCATTTGGAGAGGATCAGCGCCACCGCGAAGGCCAGCGCCCCGTTCCAGCTCAGGGCGCCGTGCAGCGCGGCCTCGACGTTATCCCACTGGCGCGCGGCCAGAACGACGCCTGCCAGCGCGGCGACGGCGGTCAGCAGTAGAAACGGCGCGCTGAAAAGCCACTCCACCCACGGCAGCATGCGGCGCAGGGCTTTCTCCGGGCGCACCAGCGGCAGGCGGATAAACAGGTAGCCGTGCAGAATACGCCGCCAGAGCGAGCCGCGCGCTTTGAACGCGCCGCGGCGCAGCAGCTGTTGCTGCTGTAAAAAGCCCAGGAACTGCAACACATCCTGTTCGTCCACCGTCATGGTGGTCTCCTGGCTGATGCTGTCGGCAATCGCCTGCGGCGCGCCGAGCGGCCAGCGGCGCAGCATCTCCAGCTCCAGCCAGCCCAGGCGGAAATAGAGGTTGCGCACCGGGTCGGCCAGATGCCAGGCGGGCGAGCCGTCGCGGTTGTTGCCCGCCGGGTGAATTTTTAGCTCGTCGCGCAGCGGCGGCAGCGGCTGCGGCTGCGCAAGAGCTGTCCCGCCCGCAGGCGGGAGCGTCGCGGCTGTTTGCATATCAGAATCCACACCAGGCGCGCAGCGTCGCCAGCGGACGACGGAAAATCAGATAACCGAGCAGGCTCCAGTCGCCGGAGACGCGGGCCGTGCCCTGCAAGCCGATACGGGCGGCGCTGGACGGGTCGGTTACGGTGCCGCGCAGCAGGTAGCTCGCGACGCCGTTCGGCGCTTCCACCGTCTCGTAACCGGCGTAATCCAGCCGCGCGGTCAGCGGGTGCAGCGGGGCGACCTTAAGAAATACGGTCATCGCCGCGTGCGGGTTCAGGTTGGTGGATTCCGCCGCAGGCGCCCAGGCGCGCACGCCGAGCTTCGTCGGGTCCGCCAGCAGGCCGATGCGCTCGCCGGTCTGTACCGGACGGCCCGCCCAGTCGTCCGGGTCGGTGTAGACAAACACGCCGCTGCTGCGGGCGCGGATCGACAGCTTCTCCAGCTCGCGCTGCAACGAGGCAACCTGCACCTTTTGCTCGCGCCATTTGCCTTCGGTCAGAGCCAGTTCCGCACGGGCGTTCGGGTCTTCAATCGCCTGCTGAGACGCCTGATGCATATTGACGGTGGCGGTCGCCAGCTCCGCCTGAGCAATGGCGAGACGGTTTTTTAGAGTCGTATCATCCAGCTCCGCCAGCACCTGTCCGGCCACGACCGGCGTGTTCGGCGGCACCTTCATCTGGTGAATCACCCCGTCGCTCGGCGCGGCGATCACTTCGCTGTTAAGCGAAATCACCTCGGCGGGCACCAGCGTGTATTCCCGAATCGGGATCAGCATAACCAGCAGCAGAAGCAGCAACACGAGACCCGCGCGTCGGCGCACCGTGGCGGGCAGCAGCCGTTGCAGGCGAGAAGGCCGCGCCACCAGCGCCCACCAGGCGTAGCCGTACAGGTTCGCCAGCTGGAGCAGGGCGTATTCGGGGCTTTCGACGCCAAGCTGCGTCGGCCACGGGGTATCGCGGGCCAGCAGCAGCAGGGCGTGCAGCTTGCCGTCCGGGCCGGTCAGCGCCAGCACCCAGACGTGGCCCGGCAGCCATTCGTCCCACTCGCGCGCCAGCGACTCGCTCAGCATTTCCGGCGACAGCGGCATCACGCGGGCGGTTTCCGGCAGCGCGGCGCAGCGCGGCGCGATGTCGCAGGCAACGGCGGCAAGCCACAGCGCGTAGGGGGTATTGCGGTCGGTGTCGCTCAGGCCGGAGTGCGCCGCAAGCTGGGCGCGCCCGGTGGCGGAAACGGCGAGCAGCGCCGCCTGGCGATACTCCACCAGCGAGCGGGTATCGTTACACATCACAAAACCCAGCTCTTCGGGGCTGCGCGCCGCTTTCACGCGCGCCGCGAGAGAATAGAACAGGGCGATGCTCACGAGTTGGTCGTCCCGCTCTGGCACTGCGCCGCCGCTTTCGGGCAGACTGGCGTCGCGCGGCCGCTCATGCCGGGCAGTACGTCCTGGGCGTCGCTGCCAAATTCCGCTTCAATCTCAATCGTCTGGCTCACGGCGTCCACGCGGCCGCTGATGTGGGTGACGGTCATCGGGTAATGCTTGCCGGTTTCACCCACCACCGCGTCAAGCTGCGCGCCGGGCGCAAGCCAGGTGGTCCAGCCTGACGGCACGTTGAGGCGCGCCTTGCGGGTGCCGTTGCTTACAAGATCGATAACCTGCGCGCCTGCGCCGACGCCCTGGCCCTCTTTGACGTAAATACGCGCCACGCGGCCGTCGAACGGCGCGGTAAAGCGGCACTGCGCCAGCTGCGCTTCAAAGATTTTGATCTGGCTGCGGGTGCGGTTCACGTCGGCGGCGGCAAGGCCAACCTCCAGCGCGCCTGCGGAATGCAGACCCTGCAATTTCGCCTTCGCTTCATATTTGATCTGCGCGGCGCTGTACTCGGCGTCTGCCGCGTCGCGACGGGCTTTCAGCTCGCTACAGTCCAGCGTCACCAGCAGTTTGCCTGCCTTGACCGTATCGCCCAGCTCAACGTTGACCTGCGACACGCGCCCGGCCACCACGCTTGATAGCGGGCTTTCCTGGTTGGCCATCACCAGAAAACGCACCGGCGCGGCGCCGTTGTCGGCGGTGGCGTCAGGCGCGCTCTCAGGCGCTGCGGCAACGGCCGCATCCGGCGTTGCGACTGCCCCCGCCGCAGCGGGGGTTGGGTCGGCGGCGAAGGCGCTGGCGCACAGCGCCAGGCCCGTCAGCGGCATGAGCGCGCGGACGCTGCGCCAGCCTTCGTTCACGTTGTTCATACCTGTTCCTGTTATTAAGGGTTACTTGCCGTCATCACGCCGGTGTCGCCTGCCGCTTTATGCAGGTCGGACACCACGGAGAGCGCGGCGGCTTCTGCCAGCGCGCTGACCGAACGGGTGTTGACGTCATTCGGCAGATAGCTGGTGTATTTCTGGTAGGCGACCTGCGCGCCCTGGGCGTTATAGACCGCCATTTCCCACACGCCGCGCTGCGAGCCTGACGCGCGTTCAAGGTTGAGGTTCATTTGCAGTTTCACGCTGTCGGCGCCGTTGCCTTGCACCAGCTGGTTGGCGGCCAGCACATGGGTGACCGACTGATAAATCGCGCTCTTGTTGACGCCCGCTGGCAGGCGGCCCAGGGTGACGCTGACCGGATGGCGGGAAACTACCGCGTCGGCGCTCTGGGTGAAGACCTGCTTCTCGCCCGCCACCAGGCTCTGGTTGATTTCACGCGACAGGGTCGGCAGATCGCTGCTGGTCACCTTTTCCGGCAGCAGGTCGATGCCTACCGAGTTCAGCACGCGGCCATAGGCGGACTGCGCCTGCGCGTAGGAGGCGGCTTCCTGGAAGCGGGAGACGATGGAGCGCGCCTGGGTGCGCAGGGATTCCAGGTCGCTTGAGAGCGAGTTGTCGGAACCGGCGCGGGAGATGCTCGCCAGACGCTGGTCGACGCGGGCGGACTCCTGGGCTATCTGGTAGTCGTACACCGCGAGCTTGTAGCGCTCAACCGAGACGCGCACCTGAGTCAGCACCGCCATGCTCAGCGCCATACGGCGGGCATTGTCGGTGGCCAGGCGCGCGTCGTTGGTGCGGCTGATGGCCGGCGCGCTCAGCAGCTTGAACAGGTTCATGGAAACGCCCACGCCGCCCTGCACCCAGCTGTTGTTGTAGAGGTAGCTGTTGGAGTCGTAGCTGATGCCGCCGAACAGATTCAGGTTCGGGAACAGCGAGGCGATCTGGCGTTTAGTTTCCAGCACGTCGATGCGGGTTTTGTAATCTTCTTCACGCAGCTCTGGGCGGCGTTCCAGCGCCATCTGCTCAAGCGTATCAAGCTGGCTTGGCACGCCGGAAAGCGCCGGATTGGCGACGTCCTGTAAGGTGAAGTCGGTGGTGGACGGCAGGTTCAGCAGGGCGGCCAGCTCGCTTTTCGCCATCTGCATCTCCTGGCGCTTCTGGTTCAGCAGCGCCACCGCGTCGAGCAGGGCGCGCTGGTACTCCAGGCCCTCGACCGGCGGCAGAATGCCTGCGCGCTCCGCTTCGCGGGTTTTCTCAAGCGCGGTCTGGATCTCTTCGGCCAGCGGCTGCGCTTCGCTCAGCAGACGCTGTGCGCCCAGCGCGCGCCAGTACGCGTCGCGCACCTCCTGGACAATATTCTGCAATACCTTGCGGCGACGCTCTTCGGCGATGTTGACGTTATCCGCCTGCTGCTTCGCGCGGTAGTAGCTCATGCCGAAATCGAGCACGTCCCAGGAGAAGGTGGCGTCGGCCAGCAGGTGCTCGCGCTCTTCAGAGGTGGACGGACGCAGGCTGACGACCCGGTCTTCGATACCGACGCTGGTGCCGCCGGAATCGTTGTCGCGCCAGCGGTAGCCGGCATCGGTCATCAACTTCGGCAGCATATCCTGCTGGGAGATATCCAGGATGCCGCGCGACAGGGCGATTTCCATCATCTTCAGGCGGTAGTCGAGGTTGTATTTCAGCGCGCGGGCCATGGCGTCTGACAGGGTCAGCGGACCAGAGACCGGCTGCTGGTCGCGGTACATGGCGGCGCGGTCGGCGCTGACGCGCGCGCCGATTTCATCCTGGGTCAGCGGTTCAGGTTTAATGGTGCCGCAACCGCTTAACAGCAGCGCGGAAACCAGTGCGGCGACAGGGGCGAGCAGAGGCGCAGAACGTACGGCAGTCGGGGTTACGGCAGTTAAAGTCGTCATCATTGTTATGCTTAAAGTGTTGAGTTAACAATCCGGCGGCGCGGCGCCGCCGGTGTAAAAGGTTTTTGGAGTTGCGCGATTAACGATGCGGTGTGGCGCCTCCCACGGTGACCGGTTCCGGCGCGGCGACGCGGTTACGGGCCAGCGCGTCGACCTGCGCCGCCAGTGACGGCGCGCCTGGTCGGGCGGCGGCTTGCGGCACGATCACCACGCCCGGCGCGGCGGCGTGAGCCTGCTTCGCATCAGGGGTTTTCTCGCCGCGCTCCTGCTGCACGGTGGTTCTTTCGTTGATGCGCTCGTTAAGCGGCGGACGTTCCGGCGCGTTTTCCAGCACGGGCGCAGGCTGTACGGATTTATTCAGCGAGAAGTGGCTGAAGTGATCGCCCAGCAGCTGCGAACCGATACCGGTGGCGGCGAAGGTGTTCACCACGCTGCGTTGCAGCGTGGTGTTTACCCAGCGGGTAAAGAGAATGCCGTCTTCCAGCACCGGCGTGCCGTTGTCATTCATGCCGCGGCCCAGCTCGGTAATTTTGCGGTTCAGCTCCACCTTGCGAGAGAACTGGTCGCTGTACACGCCGTAGATGGCGGGCAGGATAAACAGACCCGGCGAATACGGCTGATCGAGCGACAGCTCGTAGTTGGTGTAGTAGCTCGGGAAGTGCTGATCGCCTGTGCGTACCGACTGCGGCGGCGTCACGCCGTGAATAACGATGGTCAGCTGCGCCTGGCTGGTATTGCCGTCGGCGTCGGTAATGGTGTAAGTGAACACCTCGCTCAGGGTGGCGTTGGCGTCCAGCGACGCCACGCGGCTGTTGCTGCGGTTCAGCACATAGCTGTAGTTGCCGCGGGCGTCGAGCGTCAGGGCGCCGAACTCGCCCAGGCTTACGCCGCCGACCGCGCCCGCGCGGTTGAGGTTCACGGAGGAAATCGCGCTCACCGGGCCGCCCGCCGCGGCGCCGTCTGCGCCGATAGCGTCGTTGCTAAAGACGTTGCCCGACGCCGCCTGCTGGCCGCGATCCTGGTCGATGCTGTTGTCGTCCGCTGCCGCGACCGGCGCGTCGTTGAGAATATTGACGCGCAGCAGGCCCGGCGCGCGGGTCTGCTGGCCGTTGACGGAGAACCGAATCTCTTCGCGGGTGGTGGATTCGCCCGGCTGGTTAACCGCCTGGGTCAGCGTGAAGCGGTATTGCAGCGTCGCGCGGCCTTCGCCGTCCACCTGGAAACCGGTGAGCGACAGCACGCCGTCCGGCGTTGCGATATCCACTGGCGCCTGGGCGCTCAGCGCCTGGAGCTGCGCAAGCGTCAGGGTCTGGCCGCCAATGGTCAGGCTTTCCACCGGCTCCAGCGACAGTACGGCCATCGCGCCCGTGGTGGTTTGCGCGCCGCTGGCCGTATCGACCAGACCTGCCTCTTTCACCCACGCCTCGGCTACGGGGTTCACTAGCAGGCGCAGTTCGCCCGTGGCGGTGCCGCCGTCGTTGCCGTCGCTCAGGGTGTAGTTCAACACTGGCGTAAAGCCGGACCAGCCGCTTGCCGGGGTAAACAGATAGCTGCCGTCGCGGTTAACCACCAGCGTGCCCTGGCCCGGGATCGTAATGATGTCCCCCGGCGCGTAGGTCGCGCCGCCGACGGTGATCTCCGCCACGTGCAGCGGGTCGCTGTCCGCGTCGCGGTCGTTGGTCAGCAGATTGCCGCTGACCGGCGTTTCCGGCAGGGTGCTCGCTTTATCCGCCACCGCGACCGGCGGGGTGTTGGTGACCTCAAGCGTGACCTGGGCGGTTTCGGTGACGCCGCCGCTGGTGACGGTATAGGTGAAGGTATCCTGGCCGACATAACCCGTATTCGGCTGGTAGACCACCTTGCCGTTTTCAATGGTCACCGTGCCGTGCGCGCCGTTGGTGACGCCGGTAATAGCGCGGTCGGCGTTACTGAAACTGTCGTTGCCGAGCGCGTCAACGGTGACCGGGTCGCCTGCATGAGTGGTGGCGCGGTCATCTTTCACATCCACGACCGGCGTAACGGTGATAACGAGCAACGCGGTAGCGGTGCCGCCGTCGTTGCCGTCGCTGACCGTATAGGTCACCACCGGCGCCGTGCCGTTCCAGTCGGCGACTGGCGTGAAGCGGTAGCTGCCGTCGCGGTTAACGGTCAGCGCGCCGACGCCCGCCAGCTGGACGGTGTCGCCCGGCTGAGCAGTCTGGCCGCCGACGGTAAAGCCCGCAATGTGCAGCGGGTCGCCGTCCGGGTCGCGGTCGTTGGTCAGCAGTTCGCCGCCAATAGCGGTGTCTTCCGGCGTGGTGACGATTTCACCGTCGGCCACCGGCACGGTATTGGTCATCACGACGCTCACGGCGGCGGTTTCGGTGACGCCGCCGCTGGTGACGGTATAGGTGAAGGTGTCCTGGCCGACGTAGCCCGCGTTTGGCGTATAAACCAGCTGCCCGTTTTCAATAGCGACGGAGCCGTGCGCGCCCTGGGTCACGCCGGTAATGGCCTGGTCCGGGTTAACGAAGCGGTCGTTGCCGATCGCATCAATCGTCACCGGCACGCCTGCGTGGGTGGTGGCGCTGTCATCTTTCACGTCCGCTACCGGGGTGACGGTGATGGCGAGCGTCGCGGTAGCGGTGCCGCCGTCGTTGCCGTCGCTGACCGTGTAGGTTACTACTGGCGCCGTGCCGTTCCAGTCGGCGACTGGCGTGAAGCGGTAGCTGCCGTCGCGGTTAACGGTCAGCGCGCCGACGCCCGCAAGCTGGACGGTGTCGCCCGGCTGAGCAGTCTGGCCGCCGACGGTGAAGCCCGCGATAAACAGCGGATCGCCGTCCGCGTCACGGTCGTTGAGCAGCAGGTCGCCGCGCGCCTCGTAATCTTCCGGCGAAGCCACTGTCTCGCCCGTTGCGACCGGCACGCTGTTGGTCAGGGTGACGGTGACGTTGGCGGTTTCGCGAACGCCGCCGCTCTCCACGGTGTAGGTGAAGGTATCCTGGCCGACATAGCCTGCCACAGGACGATAAACCAGCTGGCCGTTTTCAATGGTCACCGAGCCGTGCTGGCCCTGATCCACATCGATAATCGCTTTGTCGGCATTGCTGAAACTGTCGTTATGCAGCGCATCGATAGTGACCGCAACACCCGCATGGGTGCTGGCCGTATCGTCCTTCGCGTCCGCCACCGGCGTTACGCTAAAGGCGAGCGTGGCGGTGGAGACGCCGCCGTCTTTGCCGTCGCTGATGGTGTAGGTCGCGGCAGGCGGCACGCCGTTCCAGTCGGCCACTGGCACAAAGGTGAAGCTGCCGTCGGCGCGGATCGTCAAATCGCCATAGCCTGCCAGCGTCGCGGTGTCGCCCGCGAGGTAGCGGGTGCCGCCGACGGTAAACTCCGTCACGGCGAGGGCGTCGCCATCGTCATCGTGGGCGTTAGTCAGCAGGTTCTGCGCCGCAGTGCTGTTAAGCGTGGTGTCTTCCGGCGTGGAAATCGTCGGTACGCTGGTCAGACGCGGCGCCACGTTGGTGACGTCCACGGTAACGGTCGCGGTTTCGGTTTTGCCGCCGCTGGTGACGGTGTAGTCGAAGGTGTCGCTGCCGACATAGCCCGCGTTCGGGCGGTAGACGAGCGTGTTGTTCTCAATCGTCACCGTGCCGTGGGCGGCAGCGGTGACGCCGGTAATCGTCTGGTCGCTGTTGCTGAAGCTGTCGTTGTCGAGCGCGTCGATCACCACCGGCACATCGGCATGGGTGCTGACGCTGTCGTTGACCGCATCCGCGATCGGGTTGACGGTAAGTAAGAGCGTCGCCACGCTAAATCCGCCGTTGCCGTCGCTTACCTGGTAAAGGATCGGCTGCACGGCGCCGTTCCAGTCGGCGACTGGCACAAAGGTATAGCTGCCGTCGGCGTTAATGGTCAGGTCGCCCATGCCTGCAAGCGTCGCGGTCTGGCCCGCCGCGTAAATCTGCGTACCGGTACTGAACTGCGTGATGGCAAGAGCATCATTGTCATCATCGCTGTCGTTAGCCAGCAACCCGGTGGCGGCGCTGCGCGTCAGGGTAGTGTCTTCCGCAGTCCACGTAAAATCATCGTGCGCCACCGGCGCAATGTTGGCGATGGTGACATTAACGGTCGCGGTTTCCGTTACGCCGCCGCTGGTGACGGTATAGGTAAAGCTGTCAGTGCCGTTAAAGCCCGCGTTCGGGGTATAGCGCACCTTGCCGTTTTCAATCGCCACCGAGCCGTTATTGCCCTGGGTGACGGCGGTAACGGCTTTGTCGCTGTTGCTGAATCTGTCGTTCGCCAGCACGTCGATGACTTTCGCCACGCCCGCGTGGGTGGTGGCGTTGTCGTCAACGGCGTCAGGGATCGCATCGTACTGAATGGTGAGCGTCGATGTGACGCTGCCGTTATCCCGGCCGTCCGTTGCCGTGTAGGTCACCACCGGTACGTTGCCGTTCCAGTCAGCCACCGGAATAAACGTCACGCCGCCGTCAGAAGTAATAGTCAGGCTTCCGTACCCCGCCAGATTGGCCGTCTCGCCTGACTGCCAGGTGGTACCGTTGACGGTAAAATCGGTCACCGTCAGGGTGTCGCCGTCGGCGTCGCTGCTGGTATCTAATAAAAGGCCAGGGATACCGATCGGCGAGTCTTCACGGTTAATCACTGTCCAGTGGGGCAGCGTCGGCGCGCTGTTGGTCAACGTCAGATAAACCGTGGCGGTCTCCTCGATACCGCCGCTGGTGACGGTATAGGTGAAGCTGTCGTTGCCGACGTAGCCGCTGGTCGGGGTGTAAACCACCTGGCCGTTGCTGATGCTAACCGTACCGTGCGCGCCGTCGGTGACGCCGGTAATCGCTTTGTCGCCGTTGGTGAAGCCGTCGTTGGTCAGGACATCGACCGTGACCGGGGCGCCCGCATGGGCTGTCCGGCTGTCGTCATGGGCGTCCTGCACCGGCGTGACGGTAATATCGAGGGCGGCGGTTTGCACGCCGTTGTCGCGCCCGTCGGTGACCTCATAAGTGACCTGCGGCACGCTGCCGTTCCAGTCGGCGACCGGAACAAAGGTATAGCTGCCGTCGGCGTTGATGGTCAGCGCGCCATAGCCCGCAAGCGTCGCGGTCTGGCCTGCGGCCCACGTCGTTGCGCCCACCGTAAATGCGCTGACTTTCAGCGTATCGCCGTCCGGGTCGCTGGCGCCGTTCAGCAGATTCTGCAAAGCCGTGCTGGTCAGCGTCTGGTCTTCCGCTGTGCTGGCGGTTTTGCCGACAACCCCGGTCGGCGCACCGTTCGTTAACGTTACGGTGACGTTCGCGGTTTCGGTTTTGCCGCCGCTGGTAACGGTATAAGTGAAACTATCGGTGCCGACATAGCCGTCGTTCAGGGTGTAAACCACCTTGCCGTTGCTGACGGTCACCGTACCGTGCGCGCCGTTGGTGGTGGCGGTAATGGCTTTGTCGCTGTTGGCGAAGCTGTCGTTATTAAAGACATCAATCACCAGCGGGTCGCGCCCGTGGCCGGTCTGGCTGTCGTTAAACGCATCCTGCACCGGCGTAACGGAGATATCGAGCCTCGAGGTGACGTCGCCGTTGGTGCGACCGTCGGTGATGGTGTAGGTCACCTGCGGCACGTTGCCGTTCCAGTCGGCGACCGGAACAAAGGTATAGCTGCCGTCGGCGTTGAGGGTCAGCGCGCCGTAGCCCGCAAGCGTGGCGGTCTGGCCGGCGGCCCAGGTGGTATTGCCCACCGTAAACGATTTCACCGTCAGCGCGTCGCCGTTCAGGTCGCTGGCGCCCGTCAGCAGATTTTCGCCGTTGGTAAGCGTTGTGTCTTCCGCCGTGCTGCCGGTTTTAGCCAGGCCGACCTGCGGCGCGTCGTTGACCAGAGTGAGGGTGACCGTCGCGGTTTCGGTTTTGCCGCCGCTGGTGACGGTATAGGTGAAGGTATCGGTGCCGACATAGCCGCTGGTCGGCGTGTAAATCACCTGGCCGTTGCTGATGCTAACCGTACCGTAAGCGCCGTTGGTCTTGCCGGTAATCGCTTTATCGCCGTTGCTGAATTTATCGTTGGCGAAAACGTCGATGGTCACCGGCGTACCCGCGTGGGTCGTCAGGCTGTCGTCAAAGGCGTCTTTTACCGGCGTGACGGTTATCTTCAACTGCGCCGTGGTCGCGCCGTTGGTGCGGCCATCAACCACCCGGTAGGTCACCGTCGGCACCGTACCGTTCCAGTCGGCGACCGGGACAAAAGTATAGCTGCCGTCGGCGTTGATGGTCAGTTTGCCATACCCGGTGAGGTCGGCGGTCTGGCCTGCGGTAAACACCGTGCCGACGCCGCTGACGGAGTAGTTAAGAATGCTCAGCGTATCGCCATCAGGGTCGGAATCGTTCAGCAGCAGGTTTTGCGCGGCGGAGCTGGTCAGCGTCGTATCTTCCGGCGTGCTGACGTTTTCACCCTGGGTGACCGGGGCGGCGTTATTCATCTGAATCGTGACCGTCGCGGTTTCGGTCACGCCGCCGCTGGTGACGGTATAGGTGAACGTATCGCTGCCGACGTAGCTCGTGGTGTTAGGGGTATAAATCACCTTGCCGTTGTCGATAACCACGGAACCATAAACGCCCTGGGTGACCGCCGTGATCGCTTTATCGCTGTTGCTGAAGCTGTCGTTGCCCAGCACGTCGATGGTTTTCGCCTCGCCTGAATGGGTGGCGGCGGTGTCGCTCACCGCGTCCGCCACCGCTGTAATGCTCATGCTGATGCTCTGCGCCGTGCTCCAGTGGCTGGTCTGGCCGCTGTTGAAGGCGCTTTGCAGATCCTGCGTGCTGCCCGCGGCGCTGACGCCGGTATCGGCGGAACTGGTGCTGTCGGAGACGCGCACCGTCAGGCCGCCCGGCACCGCGCCGTTGTAGTCGGCCAGCGGCACAAAGCGCAGCTGGGTCGAGGCGAGCAGCACCAGCGCGTTGGTTTCGCTGTAGCTTGTGCCAAGCGCAGTCCAGGTCGTGCCGTTGGTAGAGTACTCCCAGTGGCCGAGGCTTGCGTCGGTGGTGTTGCCGACGATCGCCACATAGCCGATAGCGCCGCTGGCGTTGCCGCCGCCAGCAATTCCCGTCTGGTTGTCGGCGGCGTCGCTGTAGCTGCCAAGAATAGAGGTCAGCGTTTTGCCAACTGGCGTATCTTCCTGCATGGTCAGCGGCGTCGCGCTAATCGTCGGACGGTCGTTGACGTTAGTGACGCTGGTTGAGAGGGTGACCATCGCTGCGCTATAGCGTGAACTACTGCCGTTGGTTGCCGTTGATACAGTCTGGCCGCTGGTCAGCGACCCTGTCGTTGCGGTGGTGTCGCCGTTGTTGTTGGTTTCCACCAGACGTACTTTCAAGGCAGCAGGCGTCCCGAAGAAGTCAGCGGCAGGTACAAAGCGGACTTTGGCCGTTGCATCCAGCAGCAGGGCGTTGGCGTCGGTGCGGCTGCCAATGGCAGCCCAGGTCGTGCCGCCATCGGTGGAGTATTGCCATTCGCCCTGCGCGCTGTTGACTGACAGGTTAGTGATAGCCACGCCCCAGAAACTGTCAGCGCTGGTGCCGCCGGTTGCCGTAATGGACGCATTGTTGACCTGATCGTTCGGGTCCGAGAAGTTACCGGCAAACAGGTTGGCAATGGTGTCGCCGGTAATCGCTGCGGCGCTGGTGTCTTCGCTCACCGGGGCCAGCGTCTGGGTAGCGCCGTCCAGCACGACCGGGGCATCGTTCGACGGTTTCACGGTCACGCTAAAGGTACGGGTGGTGACCAGCGCGGCGGAGGTGTCATCGGCGTAGCTGATGTCGCCCGGGTTCGCGTTCGGGTTATTGCTGTCGCCGGTAAGCGTGGTCGGGCGGCTGCCGTGGTTGGCGTTATCGTTCACCACTACGGTGACGTTAAAGGTGCCGTTCCAGTCGGCGGCGGTGACGCCCGCGTTGGTCGGCAGGTTCACCGTCAGGTTAGCGAGGCGGCTGTTGATCTGCGAAAGCGTGCCGGTAAGTGTGAAGCTGGTGGTGTTGACGCCGCCCGCATCAACGGTGCCGCCCGTCCCGCCAATCGTTTTAAAGGTAAAGCCGCCCGGCAGAGTGACCGTCACTGTCAGGCTGGCGCTGTCGGCGTCCGGGTCCGCCACGGTAATGGCGGGCAGGGCGACGGTCGTTGAGCCTTCGTTGACTGACTTGTCCGTCACCGTGATGGTCGCCGGATCGTTGACGTCGCTTGGGAAGACGCTGCGCCATGCGGTACTGACGTTCTGGCTCAGGCCGGAAGGCAGCGCGCCGTAAGGGTCGATAGCCGTGGTCGGCACCGCCGCGACGCCGGTGACGGCATCGTTCTGGCCGCCGTTGGCGCTGTTGGCGCTTGTCAGGTTGCCAGAGGCGTCGCGCAGGCGATCGTCGGCAATCACTTCCACACGCCAGGCGTTATCGGCGTTCGACAGGGCGGAGCCGGTCATGGAGACGGTCAGCGCCGCCAGGTACGCGTTCACCTGGCTCAGCGTGCCGCGGATCACCAGTGCGGACTCGCTGCCGTTATAGACGCTGTCAATCGTCACGCCGGACGTTGTGTTGCCGGAGCTAATGGTGATGTCGGATACGCCGGCGTTACTGTACTGCGCGGCGGTCAGCGGCACGCCGCTGGCGTCGGTGATGCGCACCGTCACCTGCATAAAATCGGTTTCGCCGTCGGCGATATTGCCGCCGTCGGTGTAATCCGGGTCGGAAATCACAAAGCCGCCGACTTTGGTGCCGTCGACTACCGCCGGATCGCTGTTGAGGTAAACCGTACCGCCCGTTGCAGAGACAACCGGCGCGTCGTTCACCGGCACAATGGTGAGGTTCAGCGTCTGGTCGGCCGGGTCGGCCTGCACGGTGTCGCCGATATGCGAGTCGCCGTCGTCCAGATGCAGGGTGATGGTGACATCGCCCGCCGCTGCGCCGTTCAGGTCGTGGTTGACGTTGGCGCCGCTCTGCCAGGTGAGGCCGAGCACCGCGTCGTTCAGCAGCGCTTCAATGTCGCTGGCGCGACCGGTCAGCGTCAGCGTGCCGGAGTTGTCGCCGGAAATCGTAACCGGCTGGCTGCCGGCGGCGCTGGCGGTGGCGCTGGTGTTCACGTCCGCGCCGCCGATGCCGAGGGTGCCGGACGGCGCGGTGATGGTGACGGTCACCGGCGTGCCGAAGGCGGCGGATTCGGTGTCCTGCACCACGATATTGCCGCCGATAAAGCTTGCCTGATCTTCATAAACGGTACGGTCCAGGTTGGTCACGGTCAGCGTGCCCGGATCGTTGATTTCCGAGGCGCGAATGGTGACGGACGCCGCGCTCAGGTTGCCGCTTTTTTCCGGTACGGAGGCGCTGTACCAGTTGTACTCGGTGGCGTCGACGGCGGTGGCCGCCGCGCCTCTGCCAGGCGTCGCGGGCTGGTTCAGCGTGCCGCCGTTAGCGCCTGCCGTCAGCGTGCCGCTTGCGTCGCGCAGGCGGTCATCGGCGATAGTCTGCACCTGATAGGTGGCGTTGCGGTCGGTTCTGAAGGTCACCGTCAGGCCCGCCAGCGCCGCGTTCACCTGGGCGCGGGTGCCGCTCAAGACCAGATAGTCGTGCTGGCCGCCGTGGGCGGTAGAGATCGTCGCGCCGCTGCCGGTCGCGTAACCCAGGGTCACGTCGCTGTATTCGCTGGCCACGAAGGCGCTGCCGTCCGCATGCAGCAGACGCACGGTCACCTGCAAATAATCGCTCTCGCCATCGGTCACGCCGTCTGTCAGATCCCCATCTTTGACCGAGAAGCCCGGCAGGGCGTTGCTCGTCGCCGTGGCGCTGGCGATGTTCTTGATGCCCGACGGCGCGGTCACTTCCGGCGCGTCGTCGGTCGGGCGGGTGTAGATCCAGAACGCGTTGCCGGTCTGCTCTTTGTCGCCGTCAGAAATCGTGAAGGTGAACTTATCGTCCGGGGTGGCGGGTTCGCTGTTGCCGCTGCCTTCGGTGCCGTCGTTCAGGTAGTAAATGTACCCGTTCGCCACATCCTGCTGGGTGAAGGAGGAGCCTTTGCCGATGGGGCTGAAGTTCACACCATCTTTGGAATAGGCCAGGGTGCCGTGGGTCGGCGCGCCGGTGATGGTGTACTGCAGCTGCATTGAGCTGCTGTCGGAATCGTAGGCTTGCAGCATGGCGCTGGTTATCTGGCCATAGCTTCCTTCGGTGACGTACAGCGGGTTGTTGACTGGCGTGCCGCCAATCAGGTTCGGCGAGCCTGCGGTCACCGTCGGGTCGGCCTGGGTCGGGTCTTTGGCGATCTGCGGCGCGTCGTTGACGTTAGTTATCTGGATTTTCACCGTCGCGTCGCTGGCGGAGGTGGCGCCCCAGCGGTCGGTGGCCGATACGGTAAAGGTGGTGGAGCGCACTTCCGAGCCGTCGCTGACGAAGCGCAGCCCGGTGGTCGAGGCGCTGGCGGTAAGCAGCGAGGCGTTGAGCGTCTGGCCGACGGTAACGTCAACCCACTGCGAGCCGTTGTAGTATTGCAGCGTGCAGCCGTCCGGCAGCGTTTTGATGGTGAACGTCAGGGCGTTGGCGCCGGTCGCGTCGTTGTTATAGGCGTAATTGTTGGCGCTGGCGCTGCCGTCTTTGATCGTCGCGCTCTCTTCCAGCCCGTTGCCGCTGTTGGCGTCGTCCGGGTCGCTTATCGCTATCTGGCCGGTGGTCAGGTAAGCGGTTTCGCCTTCGGCGATGACGGAGGAGGAGGAGCCGGTCACCACCGGCAGATCGTTCACTGGCGTGACGTAGATGTTCAGCGTCGGCGTCCAGATATCGGTCACCGGGTTGCCGTTGGCATCGAGCGTGGTCAGACCCGCCGAGACAGAGAACGCCGCGGCGTAGACAAAGGTCTCTCCGCCGTCGTGCTGGAAGCGAATATTGCCGCTGTCGAGGTCGGCCTGCGTAAAGGTGGCATATTCGCCGAGCGTCACCCAGCTGCCGCCGACATTTTTTTGCAGCTCGCCGCCTCTTGCGCCGTTCGAGAAACCGAGGAAGGTATAGACCACCTGCGAGGCGTCCACGCCCGTGGCGGTGTAGCTCAGGCCCGGCACGCTTGAGAAGTCGCCGCTGGTGCCGTTCAGCACGAGGGTGCCGCCTTCTTCTACTTCGCCGCGGGCGTTGCCGGAGGTGAAGTCCACGCCCGCCCAGGTGGAGTCGCGGTTGGTGATGGTGGTGACGCGATCCGGGATCGTGCCGGGACCGCCGCCCGTGACCACCGCAAGGCCGATGGTAAAGGTAAAGCTGGTCAGCGTTTCGGTTCCCGGCGTGTACACCCCGCCGATGCGGCTGTAGGTCGTGCCGTCGGCGTTCCAGCGCAGCGCAGCGGTGTTGTCCACCACCACAAAGTTGAAGCTGTCGGTGTCACCCGACGCGCTGGCGCTGGCGTACTGCACGTACTGCACTTTGCCGTCGACGATATCCTGCATGGTGAAGGTGCCGCCGTTTTGCAGGCGGTAGCCGTCCAGCGTCAGGTAACCGTGGGTGAGCTTGCTGTCGTCAACGATAAAGCTGAGGTGGTTATCGGTGGAATCCACGTCGCTTGCGCCGATCATCGCAGACGTAAGGGTGACGGCATTCGCCAGATCGTCCACCTGCGCGTGCAGCGTTACGTTGTCCAGAGTCGGGTCGTCATCCACCGGGCGCACGGTCAGGGTAATGGTGCCGTCGGTGCTGGCCGGCACGCCGGTGCCGCCGCCCTGGTCGGTGACGCGTACGCCAAAGCTGTCGGTGCCCTGGTTTTCACTGCCGTCGTTAGCATAGGTCAGCAGATTGCGATCGGCATAGTCAAAGGTCTGGCCGACGGTGACGGCGACGCCGTTAAACCAGAGCGTGCCGTGGGTCGGCAGGGCGGTAATGGTGAGAGTCAGCGTTGTGTCGCCCGGATCGCCGCCGCCGTCCGCCTCTATATACTGGCCGACGTTGCCGGTGTTGACCGCATTGTTGGGCTGGCCTTCAAAGACCACGCCGCTGCCGCTAAGGGTCGGCGCCTGGTTCTGCGGGGTAATGTTCAGCGTGACGTGGACGGTATCGGACTGCGCCTTCGGCGTCGCGCCGTCGTTGATGACCGCCGTAAAGCCGTCGGCGGCGTTCTGGTCTGCGCCCGTGGCGGTGTGGACATACTTCACCTTGCCGTCGATCAAATCCTGCTGGGTAAAGATAGAGCCGACGCCCATCCGGTCGCCGTTCAGCGTCAGATAGCCATACTGCGGCAGGTCGGTCAGACCATAGACAATCTGCACGGGCTGCTGGGTGCCCGCCGTTACTTCCGCATCGATGGCGTTAAGGGTCACGGTGGTGATGACGCTGCCGCCCGATTCGATCTCCGGCACGTTCTGGGTGGCGTCGGCCACGCTTACCGGGTCGTTCGACGGGGTCACGGTCACATCGATGGATTTGCTGGTGCTGACGCCCGCGCTGTCGCGCACCGTGACGTCCAGCTTGCCGCTGGCGGCGGTGTTGCCAAGCTCGACGTCAGCGGAGGTAAAGGTGATGCTGTTAAGCCAGGCCTGCGCTTCGCTGGCAGTGCCGGTCATGGTCAGCGAAGCGTTGCTGGTCTGGCTGTCGCTGAGTTTGCCGATGGCGCTGTTGCTCAGGCTCACCGTGACGGTGACGGTTTCGCTGGCGTCCGTGGTGCTGACCTGCCAGCCGCTGAGCGTGGCGGTATCGGCGCCTGCGGCGTTAAGGCTGCTCGGCTCGGCGACGGTGATGCCTTTTTCCGGCGCGGTGACTTCCGGCCCGGCCAGCAGACCGTCGTAATCAAAGGCGAAGGTTTTCGCTTCAATGCTGCCGGTATGGTTTTCCAGCACCCAGTCGCCGGAAAGCGCCGCGCTGCCGGTCATGTCGCTGGAGGCCGCCACGTCCGCCTGAGTCACTTCGGCGAAGCGGGTGATAAAGGCGTTATCCTGGGCGGAGACGTCGCAGCCGTAAAGCAGGATGTCGCCGCTGTCGCTAAGGCTTGCGCCGATAGCGCTGAGCTGTGAAGACCACGCCGAGAGGTTGTCCGCCGTCAGCACATCGGTGCCAAGCGTAATGGTGTCGGACGCGCCGTGGCTCAGAATATGAATGGCGGAAATATTGGTTTCGCCTTTCAGCGCGTCGGCAAGCTGGCTCAGACCCGAGCTGTTTTCATCGATAATCACCACCTGGCTGCCCTGCGGCACCTGGTCCACCAGCGACTGCCAGCCGGAGATATGCTGGTCTATTACATAGACTTCGCTGGCGGCGCTGCCCGGTTTTTCGCTTGCGGCGTCGGCTGTGGCGGCGTGGGGAATATCCAGCGCCTTCGCGGGTTCGGTGGCGCTTTCATGGTGCACCAGATCGCTTGCCGATGCCTCATGGATGGCGGTTTCAGCCAGAGCGGCTCCATCAAAAAGCTGGCGAGACTCAAGAGCAAAGCGATGCGCACGCGGACGTAAACGACGGTTCTTTATTGTAGTCATAGGTTTACTGCTCTTAAAAAATAGAGTGACTGGATAAATATTCTGAGTTCAGCGTTGCCAGGAGCGTACACCATGTCGCCAGGCCAGAGGAGGGCAAGCAGGGGATATATTCATCGAAATTATCGAATGGACGCTTAGCGCGCGAAGAATAACTAAATCTTAAAGGACAAACAAGACAGCGCCCCGCCAGCCCTGAAAAAACCAATACGACGAAAGGCTTAACCGTAAGCAAAATTTTATAATTAATTTCATTAACTTAGCATTTGAATACTTTTAAAACAACTCGCTTTTAGTAACAATTAAGCAACGCTGAAAACCGAAAAGGTAAAGCAAAAGTTCGGCGCATTAGAATTAAATACTAACTTTGTGAAAAATTCAGGTTATTATTTTATTAATTACCGTTACCGCATTAGTGAATTATGATTTTTATAAATTGCGCGGCTTTGTTGAATAAATCAGATTTCGGGTAAGTCTCCCCCGTAGCGGGTTGTGTTTTCAGGCAATACGCACGCTTTCAGGCATACCTGCTTTCGTCATTTTGTTCAGCGCTCGTACCAGGGCCAT
>OKVZ01000226.1_pt1 | contig 22692 bp, 27 predicted proteins | sample 1606851 | NCBI WGS metagenome assembly OKVZ01 (sample SAMN03281010, study PRJEB24777) | human gut metagenome | isolation source: fecal sample PR157 from 1 month old male Malay infant, caesarean delivered... | reverse complement strand
AGTACTTTTACCGTTACGCACCACGCCTTCAGTAGCTGAGCAGGAGGGACAACTGATGGAGATGGAAGCCACGGGAGCACCTCAAAAACACCATCATACACTAAATCAGTAAGTTGGCACCATTACCTATATATCAATCTGCGCCTGAGGAAGGTTGGAGAAGTAAAGTGGCTGCAGTTAATGATCTCATTGATCCTTTATGGATATTTATTAAAGATTCTAATTTTATAGTGAAAGGACAAAGTAAAAAATATCGGCTAGCAGCTTTAGATAAATATACATTATCTGATACTATATTAAAACAGTGGGCAACGAAGGTTGATAGTATCAGAATAGCATTTGATGCAACTGTTCGAAGAAAGAAGAACAATAATAAGTAATATAAATAAATTAGATAGCATCGCAGGAGATGCTATCTAATTGAGTATTTTAAAAAAGGTTGAAAGTTTTTTTATCCAACGAGTTTTAACTCTCTGGAGCTAACTTCAATCCTACTCCCGCTATCAGCCTTATTTACAAAGTCAGCCCACCACTGCATCATGGGGCGACGTTGTTCAAGATAGTCGCTGCGGTTGTAAGCGCGACGTACTTCATTTTTGTCCACATGGGCAAGTGCAGCTTCAATAACATCAGGGGAAAATCCCTGTTCATTGAGAGCTGTGCTGGCGATAGAACGCAAGCCGTGAGAAACGAGCACACCCCCTAAGCCAGCACGCTTAAGGGCTGCGTTTACGGTCTGACTGTTCATCGGCTGGTTTGGCTTGATGCGACTGGGAAAGATAAATTCCCGATTTCCACTTAACGGCTTCATCATCTCCAGTATCGCAATTGCTTCATCTGACAATGGAACAGTATGGTCGCGGTTCATTTTCATGCGTGCTGCAGGAATCTTCCACTCTCGCGCTTCTATGTCTACCTCTTCCCAGCGAGCTTCAGCCGCTTCGGCAGGACGGGTAATAGTAAGAAGTTGCCACATGAACAGGCAGCGTGTGGAAAGACTAATACTGGCTGTTCGCATTGTCTGCATCAGCTGTGGTAGTTGATCCGGTCGAATGCTGGGCATGTTCTTTTTCTGCGGCTTCTCGAAGGCTTTACCGATATTAACGCTGGGAACAGCATCAATCAGGCCTGTGTTCTGGGCATATATCATGACTTCATTGATACGTTGGCAAAGACGACGAACGGTTTCCAGTGCTCCTCTGGCCTGAACAGGTTGAACGGCCTGAACCAGTGTATGAGCTTTAATATCTGTAACACTGACATCACCAATCGCAGGAAAGACATCTCTCTCAAGAGAGCGCCAGATATCTTCTGCATAGTCCTCTGTCACACTGGCTTTCTTCACATTCCACCAACGTTCTGCCACGAGTTGGAAAGTATTAGTTTTGGCTTCCAGCGAACTGCGCAGTTGTTCTTGCTGATGTTCCTGTGGATCGATTTGTTTCGCAAGGAGAGAGCGAGACTCTGCCCGGTAGTTTCTGGCATCGGCAAGGGTAACTGACGGGTAGGGGCCTATGCTCTTTTTCGCACGTTTCTTGGTAACAGGGCGAATGTAGCGAAATTGCCAGATTTTACTCCCACTGGATTTGATGAGTAGCTCAAGGCCATCACCATCATAGAGAACATAGTCCGCTTCTTTGGGTTTGGCTGATTCGATTTCCTTAACGGATAGAGGTTTGGTTTGTCTTGCCATTGCCGGGTTTCCATAGTTTTAGGCACCTCAAAAACAATAAAGCTTTATGAGGTGCCTAACAAGGTGCCTAAAAGGTTCGGATTTAATTAGTTGGTATCAGACTTCGCGGGACAAATTGAAGGCACAAAAAAGCCCGCATGGCTTGCGCCGTGCGGGCTCTTAGGACTTCATCGGATGACTCTGGTAATCACCGATGGAGAATTTTGGTGGAGCTGGCGGGAGTTGAACCCGCGTCCGAAATTTCTACATCCTCGGTACTACATGCTTAGTTTGTCTTTACATTCGCACGCCAGCTGCGGACAGACACGCCACTAACGAACTAGCCTGATTAGTTTTAACGCTTCAACCCCAGGCAGGGCTTCCACGCGATCTCTTTTGGGTTTGACCTCTCTTTGATCCCCGTCTTAAGAGCGGAAGCTAGGGAGAGAGGGCTCAGAGCAGGTTATTAAGCTGCTAAAGCGTAGTTTTCGTCGTTTGCGACTATTTTTTGCGGCTTTTAACGAGGCAAACCGCCCCTCGGCATGCACCTTGGGTTTCGCAAATCCCGTCGAATCCAGAATCAGCCCCAATAGTGTTGAACTGAGTATACCAGATTTCACTTCCTGGATACCAGCCCGGAACGCTAACTTATTGAATAGTACAATAAGTGTGCAGAATCAACGTCCTGCGTTTTTCATAATGCGCGCTTTGTCGAGCTGCCATTCACGCTCTTTCAGGTCAGTACGTTTGTCGTGCTGTTTTTTACCCTTCGCGACGCCAACTTTTACTTTGCACCAGGCGTTTTTCCAGTACAGCGACAGGGCGACCACGGTGAAACCTTCGCGGTTGATACGTCCGTAGAGGGATTCCAGCTCACGCTTGTTCAGCAGTAATTTACGCGTGCGTGTAGGGTCACACACGTAGTGTGAAGAGGCGACGGTCAGCGGCGTAAAGTTCGCGCCGAACAGGAAGGCTTCGCCATCTTTCAGGATCACGTAGCTATCGCCAATGTTGGCTTTCCCGGCGCGCAGCGATTTTACTTCCCAGCCCTGCAACGCAAGGCCAGCTTCGAATTCTTCTTCAATGAAATACTCGTGGCGAGCACGCTTGTTGAGCGCAATGGTCGCCGAGCCTGGTTTATGTGCTTTTTTCTTCGTCATAAGTGTCGTAAAGCCGTCGGTAATCTGATTTCAAAAAGTCACCTCATTGCGTCCTGTGAGGTCTAACGCGCTATCTTAGCACGAGATGAGGCTTAGCGTTTTTTTAACAGGTGATAAATGTTATTATTTGTCCGTTGTGTGACCATGGGAAATGCTATGCCTCAGATTAGCCGTACTGCGCTTGTGCCTTACAGCGCGGAACAAATGTATCAGTTAGTGAACGATGTTCAGTCTTATCCAGAGTTTATTCCGGGATGCACCGGGAGCCGCGTTCTGGAGTCCGGCCCGACGCAGATGACCGCGGCGGTGGATGTCTCCAAAGCGGGGATCAGCAAGACGTTCACCACCCGTAATACGCTGACGAACAATCAGAGTATTTTGATGCATCTGGTGGATGGTCCGTTCAAAACCCTGATGGGAGGCTGGAAGTTTACGCCGCTGAGCGCTGACGCCTGCCGCATTGAGTTCCATCTGGACTTCGAGTTTACCAATAAGCTGATTGAGCTGGCGTTTGGCCGCATCTTTAAAGAGCTGGCATCGAATATGGTTCAGGCGTTCACCACCCGCGCCAAAGAGGTTTACAGTGTCGCATAAGATTGCTGTAGAAGTGGTGTACGCGCTGCCGGAGAAACAGTATCTGCAGCGCGTGACGCTGGAAGAGGGGGCGACCGTTGAGGCGGCCATCCGTGCTTCCGGCATCCTCGAGCTTCGCAGCGATATCGACCTGGCGAAGAACAAGGTCGGGATTTACAGCCGTCCGGTGAAGCTGGGCGATGTGCTGAAAGAGGGCGACCGGGTGGAGATTTATCGTCCGCTGATTGCCGACCCGAAAGAGCTGCGTCGTCAGCGCGCGGAGAAGGCCAGCAAGTAGCGCTTTCTTCTCCGATGGCGCTGCGCTTACCGGGGCTACGATTCTTCGTAAGAACTCAGATACAAAAAAGGTGCTCAATGAGCACCTTTTTGCATTTCTGACACCGGATTATTTAGTCAGGGCAGGCTTGTTGTCGATGTTGGTCAACACACCAGCGCTGCTGAAGGTCAGCGTCAGGGTCTGCTGGGTCGCATCTTCATGGCCCGGCTTCTGGCGGAATACATAGAACCAGGTGTTAGTGCCGAACGGATCGGACATCATCGGGGTTCCCAGTGCATAAGCGACCTGCTGTTGTGTCATCCCCACGCGGATTTTGGACACATCGTTAGGGGTAAGGTAGTTCCCCTGGTTGATGTCAGGACGGTAAACCACTTTCTCCAGAGTGGAACAGCCTGCGGTCAACATCAGAAGAACCGCTGCGGCAGCGGTCAGCATTTTACAACGCATAGTGATTTGATTCCTTTTCGGGCCCGAGCAGAACGCGGCTCATATGTAATATGCCGATGATAATAGACCTTGCCCCACTTTGAAACCGGTCTGGCGGCGTTTTTGTTGTTCTGTATGACCCTGAGATCCCGAAAAAGTTTATGCCGCCAGCAGTTCTTTCGCGTTCGCGAGCGTGTTACGCGTGACTTCGCTGCCGCCGAGCAGGCGTGCCAGCTCCTGCAGACGCGCACGTTTATCCAGCGGCTTCATGTGCGTTTCGGTCATTTCACCGTCGGTTTCTTTGCTGACGATAAAGTGATGATGACCGCAGCCCGCGACCTGCGGCAGGTGGGTGACACACATCACCTGCGTGGATTCGCCGAGCTGGCGCAGCAGTTTACCCACCACCGCCGCCGTCGGACCGCTGATGCCGACATCCACTTCATCGAAAATCAGCGCCGGGGTGTCCATTTTGCGCGCGGTGATCACCTGAATCGCCAGCGCAATACGCGACAGTTCACCGCCTGAGGCCACTTTGGAGATCGCCTGCAGCGGCTGCCCCGGGTTGGTGGTGACGCGGAATTCGATACGATCCGCACCTTCCGCCGTCAGGTGGTTCTCTTCAAAGCGAACGTCAATGGTGAAGACGCCGTGCGGCATCGCCAGCGTGTGCATGCTGTCGGTAATGTGCTGGCTTAACTCCTGAGCATAGTGCTGACGAATTTCATGCAGCTTTTGCGCTGTCGCCAGCGCCTGTTCATGGTGCAGGTTCACCGCCAGAGAGATGGTCTCCTGCGAGTCAGCCTGATCGTCAAGCTGCTGCTGCTCGTCCAGCAGAGACTGATAGTAGCCCGGCAGCTCTTCCGGCGTAACGTGGTGCTTGCGCGCCAGCGAGATCTGACGGGAGATACGCTGCTCCAGCTCAAAAAGACGGTTCGGGTCAAGATCCAGACGCTCACAGTAGTGGCGAAGTTCGTCACCGGCTTCAGAGATCTGAATGGCCGCCTCTTCCAGCATATCCAGGACGCCAGACAGTTTGCTGTCCATGCCGACCAGTTCGGTAAGCAGCTGACGGACGTTATACAGCTGGCTCTGCAGGTTCACGTCTTCGCCATCCGCCAGCAGGTTGAGCGCATTCTGGCTGGTTGAGAGCAAGTGACCGCTGTTTGCCAGGCGCTTGTACTCTTCGTCGATTTGCTCAAACTCACCCGGCTGCGGGTTGAATTCGTTCAGCTCTTTGAGCTGGTATTCCAGCAGCTCCGCACGGGCGGCGCGCTCCTGGCTTTGCTGCTGGTGTTGCGCGAGCTCGCGGCAGCTCTGATGCCACTGGCGATAGTGCTCTGCCATAAGCTGAGTAAGCGCGTACTCACCCGCATAACCATCCAGCAGCGCTTTCTGCTGTTCGGGTTTAACGAGTTGCTGATGCGCGTGCTGACCGTGGATCTGGATAAGCAGCTGGCCGAGTTCACGGAGCTGGGAGAGCGGGACCGCCGTGCCGTTGATAAAGCCGCGTGAGCGACCGTCGCTGCTAATAACGCGGCGAAGTAAACACTCACGTCCATCTTCGAGCTGGTTCTGTTCCAGCCAGCGCTGGGCGGCAGGGGTGTCTTTCAGGGAGAAACGGGCGCACAGGTCGGCACGGTTTGCGCCCATGCGCACCATGTCGCCCTCGGCGCGGCCGCCAAGGCACAAGCCGAGGGCATCAATGGCAATGGATTTACCCGCACCGGTTTCCCCGGTGATCGCCGTCATGCCGCTGTGGAAATCGATCTCAAGCTCACGAACAATGGCAAAGTTGCTGATGGTCAGTTGTGCCAGCATAATTGTTTTCCTGTATGAAAAACCATAACTGTGTTTTAATACAGTATAAACTGGTTTTTTACACAGTAAAGTACTGGATGCAAAATCAGAACAATTTTTTTGACCAGCCAAGCTTCGAGCTTAATGTGTTGAAATAGCTGTAATCTTTTGGATGTATTAAATTCAGGTGGTAATCACACCGGCGAATAAGCACATCTTCACCTTCCTGGATAGGCAGCGCTATCTGGCTGTCGCAGCTGATCTCCAGGTCGTTACGGCGGTGCGAGAAGCGCAGACGGATCGTGCTGTCGCCGTTGATCACCAGCGGGCGGGCGGAGAGCGTGTGCGGGAACATCGGCACCAGGGTAATGGCATCCAGCGAGGGCGTCAGGATCGGGCCGCCGGCAGAAAGCGAGTAGGCGGTTGAGCCGGTGGGAGTAGAGATAATCAGCCCGTCAGAACGCTGGGAGAAGGCAAAGATCTCGTCGATATAAACTTCGAACTCAATCATGTGCGCCACTTTGCCAGGGTGAAGGACAACCTCGTTAATGGCGGTGCTGATGCGTTTCTGGCAGTCCTGCTGGCACACCTGCGCTTCCAGTAAAAAGCGTTTTTCACTGATATAGTGGCCTTCCAGCACGTCGGCCAGCTGCTGCTGCGCATTGTCCGGGTCGAGGTCGGTTAAAAAACCGAGATTGCCACGGTTGATACCGATGACCTTGATGTCATAACGCGCCAGCGTGCGGGCCGCGCCGAGCATGTTGCCGTCGCCGCCCACCACCACGGCGAGATCGGCCTGTTGGCCAATTTCCGCCAGCGTGCCGGTTTTGACGCTCTTCAGCTGCAGTTCCTGGGCAATCTGCTGCTCGACCATCACTTCATAGCCTTTGCTACACAACCAGCGATACAACATTTCATGTGTCGTTAGTGCGGTAGGGTGACGCGGATGCCCGACGATCCCAATACACCTGAAATGATTATTCATTTTCTGGAGGTCCTTGTGCCTGATGAATGATGACAATCTGTCTTGTTCCCTTGAATCCCGGAAACTGATCCCCATAATAAGCGAAGTTAGCGAGATGAATGCAGAAAAACGCGGAGAAATTCATGAGTAGTAAAGAACAGAAAACGCCTGAGGGGCAAGCCCCTGAAGAAATTATCACGGAACAGCACGATGAAGTTGAGGCTGTAGAGCCAGACGCATCTGCTGAGCAGGTGGACCCGCGCGATGAAAAAATTGCGAATCTGGAAGCCCAGCTGGTAGAAGCACAGAATCGCGAACGCGACAGTGTTCTGCGCATCAAGGCGGAAATGGAAAACCTGCGTCGTCGTACCGAGCAGGACGTTGAGAAGGCGCATAAATTTGCGCTGGAGAAATTCGTCAACGAACTGCTGCCGGTGATCGATAGCCTCGATCGTGCGCTGGAAGTGGCTGACAAAGCGAATCCGGACAACGCCGCAATGATCGAAGGTATCGAACTGACGCTGAAATCCATGCTCGACGTGGTGCGTAAATTTGGCGTGGAAGTGATTGCCGATACCGACGTTCCGCTGGATCCAAACGTTCACCAGGCGATTGCGATGGTTGAATCTGAAGAGATTGAAGCCGGTAAAGTGCTGGGCGTAATGCAGAAAGGTTACACCCTGAACGGCCGTACCATTCGCGCGGCGATGGTGACCGTGGCGAAAGCGAAAGCGTAATTCGCTATCCGTAGTGCCGGGTAGTGGCGTTCGCCTTACCCGGCCTACAACCTTACTCCGCGATACTTTCGCGCAGGGGTTTAACGGGCAGGACTTTCACCTGCTTGATCATATTGTCCTGCACGTCCAGGATATCAATATCGTACTGCTCAATGCGCACCCGCGTGCCCGCGGCCGGGATCTCTTCCAGCGCTTCCAGAATCATCCCGTTAATGGTGCGAGCCTCATCTTCCGGCAAATGCCAGTTAAAGGCTTTGTTGAGTTCACGAATGTTTGCGCTTCCGTCAATCAGCACCGAGCCGTCATTTTGCGGGGTGACCTCTTCCGCGAGGGAAGGCGACATTGAGGTGGTAAAGTCCCCGACAATCTCTTCCAGAATATCTTCGACCGTCACCAGCCCCTGGATATCGCCGTACTCATTGACCACCAGGCCGACCTTCTTCTTGTTGCGCTGGAATTTCACCAGCTGCGTGCTGAGCGGCGTTCCTTCCGGCACGTAATAAATTTCGTCGGCGGCGCGCAGCATCACCTCTTTGGTGAACTCTTTTTTCTCGGTCATCAGACGGTAGGCTTCGCGCACGCGCAGCATGCTGATGGCGTCATCCAGCGAGTCGCGGTACAGCACAATGCGCCCGTGCGGAGAGTGCGTCAGCTGGCGAACGATGGCTTTCCAGTCGTCATTGATGTCGATACCGACGATTTCGTTACGCGGCACCATGATGTCGTTCACGCTCACCTTTTCCAGATCCAGCACCGACAGGAGCATGTCCTGATTGCGCCGGGAGATCTGCGAGCGGGATTCATTCACGATAGTGCGCAGCTCCTCTTTGCTGAGCGCGCTGCTGATGGTGACGTCGGCTTTGATTCCCACCATCCGCATCAGGACGCGCGTCACCATGTTCAGCAGCCAGACCAGCGGCATCATCAGGATCTGCAGCGGTGCCAGCAGGAAGCTGCTCGGATAGGCGACCTTTTCAGGGTAAAGCGCGGCGATGGTTTTTGGCAGCACTTCGGCAAACACCAGCACCACGAACGTCAGCACGCCGGTGGCAATTGCGACCCCGGCGTTGCCGTACAGGCGCATCCCGACGATGGTGCCGAGCGCAGAGGCCAGAATGTTGACGAGGTTGTTGCCGATGAGCACCAGGCTAATCAGGCGATCCGGCTTGCGGAGCAGTTTTTCAACGCGACGGGCGGCGCGGTTACCCTGTTTAGCACGATGACGTAACCGGTAGCGGTTCAGGGTCATCATGCCGGTTTCCGAGCCGGAGAAATAGGCGGAGATGACCACCATGACGATCAGGATAACGATCAGCGTGGTGGTTGAGATGTGTTCCAGGGGGAACTCCTTTGTTTCTTAGCCAGCAAATTGCTGTATGAAGCGGCTGCCAAAATAGGCAAGGGTGAGAATGCCCGCACCCGCGACGTTGAACCAGACCACGCGACGACCGCGCCAGCCTTCATGATAATGGCCCCATAACAGGACAATATAGACAAACCACGCGATGATGGAGAGCACCGCTTTATCGATATTCTCCACGCTGAACAGGTTCTTCATGTAAAACAGCCCGGTGCAGAGCGTGAGCGTCAGCAGCACCACGCCCACCTGGGTGATGTGGAACATCTTACGCTCAATCACCATCAGTGGCGGCATTTCATGGTTAAACGCCAGTTTTTTGTTTTTCAGCTGGTAGTCAATCCAGGCGAGCTGCATGGCATAAAGCGCAGCGATGATCAGCGTCGCGTAGGCAAAGAGCGACAGGCCGATATGCACCAGCATCCCCGGCGTCGCCTCCAGATGCGTAATGAACTCATTAGGCATAAAGGTGGCGAGGGCCAGATTGATCAGCGCGAAGGTATAGACAATCGGCAGCAGCAGCCAGCCGCGATTTTTAGACGCGACGATGGTCATTACCGTACAGATCATCAGGCTGACCAGCGAGCCGACGTTCAGCACGCTCAGGTTTTGCACGCTGCCGTCGCCGGGGATAATGCGTGATTCCAGCGCAAAGGCGTGGCTAATCAGTGCGATCACCGCCGAAAGAATAGCCATGCGCCGCCAGCCGCTGTTTTTTTGCAGCAGTCCGGGAATAATCAGCGCGAGGCTGACAGAGTAGGCAACAAGGGCGATCAGTGCGAAAACAGGCATATAGGCATCGACAGTTGTCTTAATAAGAAAGAGAAGCAGTATAACGTTACGTGACGCCTGCTCCAACCGTTGCATAACAACAAAGGCGCCTTCATGTTATACTCCGGCAAAATTCTGTGTATGTGTCGCTCATGGCGGCCCAACGTTTCTACTCAGGCGAGAGACAATGTTTGATAATTTAACCGATCGTTTGTCGCGCACGCTGCGCAACATCAGCGGCCGCGGACGCCTTACTGAAGACAACATCAAGGAAACGCTGCGCGAAGTGCGCATGGCGCTGCTGGAAGCAGACGTCGCGTTGCCGGTTGTTCGTGATTTTATCAACCGCGTGAAAGAGAAGGCGGTTGGTCATGAAGTTAACAAGAGCCTGACCCCGGGTCAGGAGTTCGTCAAAATCGTTCGTAATGAACTGGTTTCGGCGATGGGCGAAGAGAACCAGGTGCTTAACCTGGCCGCTCAGCCACCGGCCGTGGTGCTGATGGCGGGCCTGCAGGGTGCGGGTAAAACCACCAGCGTCGGTAAGCTGGGTAAATTCCTGCGCGAAAAGCACAAGAAGAAAGTGCTGGTGGTCTCTGCGGACGTCTATCGCCCGGCGGCGATCAAGCAGCTGGAAACCCTGGCAGAGCAGGTTGGCGTGGATTTCTTCCCGTCCGACGTGGCGCAGAAGCCTGTCGACATCGTTAACGCCGCGCTGAAAGAGGCGAAGCTGAAATTCTACGACGTGCTGCTGGTGGATACCGCCGGTCGTCTGCACGTTGACGAAGCGATGATGGACGAGATCAAGCAGGTGCATGCCTCTATCAACCCGGTAGAGACCCTGTTTGTCGTCGACGCCATGACCGGTCAGGATGCGGCGAATACCGCGAAAGCGTTTAACGAAGCGCTGCCGTTAACCGGCGTGGTGCTGACCAAAGTGGACGGTGACGCCCGCGGCGGTGCGGCCCTCTCGATTCGTCACATCACCGGTAAGCCGATCAAATTCCTCGGCGTGGGCGAAAAAACCGAAGCGCTGGAGCCGTTCCACCCGGATCGTATTGCCTCCCGTATTCTCGGCATGGGCGACGTGCTGTCGCTGATCGAAGATATCGAGAGCAAGGTTGACCGCGCGCAGGCCGAGAAGCTGGCCAGCAAGCTGAAAAAAGGCGACGGTTTCGATCTCACCGACTTCCTTGAGCAGCTGCGTCAGATGAAAAACATGGGCGGCATGGCCAGCCTGATGGGCAAACTGCCGGGCATGGGCCAGATCCCTGACAACGTGAAAGCGCAGATGGATGACAAGGTGCTGGTGCGTATGGAGGCGATCATCAACTCGATGACGCTGAAAGAGCGCGCTAACCCCGACATCATCAAAGGTTCCCGTAAACGCCGTATCGCAGCCGGTTGCGGCATGCAGGTGCAGGACGTTAACCGCCTTCTGAAGCAGTTCGACGACATGCAGCGCATGATGAAGAAAATGAAGAAAGGCGGCATGGCGAAGATGATGCGCGGCATGAAAGGGATGATGCCTCCCGGTTTTCCAGGGCGTTAATCGCTTTTGAGATTGCTTTTTGCCCGAAAATGAGTAAAATTTTCGGGCTTTTAATATGACACCCGGGCTCCGTTCCTCGATGGGGCCCGGTTGTTTTATTCACACAAGAGGATGTTATGGTAACTATTCGTTTAGCACGTCACGGCGCTAAAAAGCGTCCGTTCTACCAGGTTGTTGTGACTGACAGCCGTAATGCACGCAACGGTCGCTTCATCGAGCGCGTTGGTTTCTTCAACCCACTGGCCGCTGGCGCAGAAGAAGAAACTCGTCTGGATCTGGATCGTATCGCTCACTGGGTTGGCCAGGGCGCTACTGTTTCCGATCGCGTTGCTACGCTGATCAAAGCAGCAAACAAAGCAGCTTAATCTGTCACGGTGGTCATGATGAGCAATAAAGCACCTGTTGAACCGATCGTATTGGGAAAAATGGGTTCTTGCTACGGTATCCGTGGTTGGCTCAGAGTGTTTTCCTCCACTGAAGACGCTGATAGCATTTTTAATTACCAGCCCTGGTTTATCCAGAAAGGCGGTAAGTGGGAAGAGGTCGAGCTGGAAAGCTGGCGTCACCACAATCAGGACATCATCATCAAGCTGAAAGGCGTTGACGATCGTGATGCCGCGAATGCGCTGACTAATTGTGAAATTGTCGTGGATTCGTCGCAGTTGCCACAGCTGGAAGAGGGCGACTACTACTGGAAAGACCTTATGGGTTGCCAGGTAGTCACTACTGAAGGCTACAGCCTGGGGAAAGTCATCGATATGATGGAAACCGGGTCAAATGACGTTCTCGTCATTAAGGCAAACCTGAAAGATGCATTTGGCATCAAGGAGCGGTTGGTCCCGTTCCTCGATGGACAGGTTATCAAGAAAGTCGATCTCACTACTCAAACCATTGAAGTAGATTGGGATCCTGGTTTTTAAATTCTCCGGATAAACGGTAAAAGACGGCGCTATGTGGATTGGCATAATTAGCCTGTTTCCTGAAATGTTCCGCGCGATTACCGATTACGGGGTAACTGGCCGGGCAGTAAAGAATGGCCTGCTGAGCATCCAGAGCTGGAGTCCGCGTGACTTTACTCATGACCGGCACCGTACCGTGGACGATCGTCCTTACGGCGGCGGACCGGGGATGCTAATGATGGTGCAACCCTTACGGGACGCCATTCACACAGCAAAAGCCGCGGCAGGTGAAGGCGCAAAGGTGATTTATCTGTCACCTCAGGGACGCAAGCTTGATCAAGCGGGCGTCAGCGAACTGGCGACGAATCAAAAGCTGATTCTGGTCTGTGGTCGCTACGAAGGGATAGATGAGCGCGTAATTCAAACCGAGATTGACGAAGAATGGTCTATCGGCGATTACGTTCTCAGCGGTGGTGAGTTACCCGCAATGACGCTGATTGACTCCGTCGCCCGGTTCATTCCGGGAGTACTGGGCCATGAAGCTTCGGCAACGGAAGATTCCTTTGCCGATGGGTTGCTGGACTGTCCACACTATACCCGTCCTGAAGTGTTAGAAGGAATGGAAGTACCGGCAGTGTTACTGTCTGGAAACCATGCCGAGATACGTCGCTGGCGTTTGAAGCAGTCGCTGGGCCGAACCTGGCTTAGAAGACCTGAACTTCTGGAAAACCTGGCTCTGACTGAAGAGCAAGCAAAGTTGCTGGCCGAGTTCAAAACTGAACACGCGCAACAGCAGCATGAACATGATGGGAATGCGTAATACGCTCCCGAATATCAGTTTACCCAGGATAAGAGATTAAATTATGAGCAACATTATTAAGCAACTTGAACAAGAGCAGATGAAGCAGGACGTACCTTCCTTCCGTCCAGGTGACACCGTGGAAGTGAAAGTATGGGTTGTTGAAGGTTCCAAAAAACGTCTGCAGGCATTCGAGGGCGTGGTTATCGCTATTCGTAACCGCGGTCTGCACTCTGCATTCACTGTTCGTAAAATTTCCAACGGCGAAGGCGTTGAGCGTGTCTTCCAGACTCACTCTCCGGTAGTTGACAGCATTGCTGTTAAACGTCGTGGTGCTGTACGTAAAGCTAAACTGTACTACCTGCGTGAGCGTACTGGTAAGTCTGCTCGTATTAAAGAGCGTCTGAACTAAGATTCGCTTAAGCGACATCCTGTTAGAAAGGGCTGGCCGAAAGGCTGGCCCTTTTTTTATTCCATCGCACCTCTCGCGTTAACCCTTTCGTCATAAATCATTTACAATGCTTGCCTCTTGAATGGAGGGGAAGTGGATAACGTACTGCATCAGCATAGTTGGAAACGCGCAGCGGCATTGACCGCGCTGTTCGCGATCCTGCTGATCGTGGTAGCACCCCTTATCTCCGTCTCGCTGCAGAAAGATCCCATGAGCGCCATGCCGGGCATGCATCATGACATGAGCATGATGTCGATGGACGAGCATCACGGCGATATGCCGCACACGATGCCTGTCGACCATGCGGAAGCGTGCGGCTACTGCGTGCTGTTAGCGCATGTCCCTGGCGTGATGCTGGCGCTCATCGTCCTGCTCAGTGTGGTGCTGCAGAGGCTTCGCGTTAAGCCGCCGCGTCAGGCGGTCAACCACTGGCACTTCTTCCCCTGGCTTTACCCTGATACCCGCGCGCCGCCGCGGCAGTCTGCTTTTTCCCAATAAAAAATATCGATAACTTTTTGCCTTAAAAAGGAAAAGTATGACTACCTGCACCTCGCGCGCGGCATGGGGAAACCTGCTGCGTCGCCTTCATTTCTACGTTGGGCTGTTTGTCGGCCCGTTTATCTTCTTTGCCGCGCTGACCGGGACGCTGTATGTGGCGACCCCACAGCTGGAAAACGCACTCTACCGGCACGCGCTCCACGCGGATTCTATGGGCGAGCCACAGCCTCTGGCGGAACAAATCGCCGTGGCGGAAAAAACCGTTGGATCAGATTTACGTTTGCACGCCGTTCGTCCGGGCCTGGTTGAGGGCGAAACCACCCGCGTGATGTTCGCTGACCCGAAACTTGGGCCATCGGAGAACCGGGCTATCTTTATCGATCCGGTAAGCCTGACGGTGCTGGGAGATCTGACGGTATACGGCACCAGCGGGATTTTACCCCTGCGTCAGACCATTGATTACCTGCATACTTCCCTGATGCTGGGCGACATTGGGCGCCTTTACAGCGAGCTTGCGGCCTCGTGGATGTGGGTCGCCGCGCTGGGCGGTATTGCCCTGTGGTGTTATACCCGGCCCAAACGGCGGATCAACAATCGCTTCCAGAACCGGCGTCGGGTACACGTGACGCTGGGCTGGAGCCTGCTGGGTGGAATGCTGCTGTTCTCCGCAACCGGCCTGACCTGGTCCCAGTGGGCTGGCGGAAACGTGGATAAGCTGCGTGCAGAGATGAACTGGCTCACCCCGCTGGTGAACACGACGCTATCCGGCCAACATGAGGTCATGGATGAACATGCCGAACACCGCGGTCATCACGGTGGAATGGTGATGCCCGATATAGCGATGGATTTGACGCAGTTTGACGGCGTGTTAAGCGCGGCGCGTAACGCGGGTATTGATGCCGGCAGGCTGGAGATCCGCCCGGCGAAAACGAGGGATCGCGCCTGGACCGTGACGGAAATCGATCGCAGCTGGCCAACTCAGGTGGACGCCGTGGCGGTTGATCCTCATACGATGCAGGTTCTGGACAGAACCCGATTCGAGGATTTTCCGCTAATGGCAAAACTGACCCGCTGGGGCGTGGATTTCCATATGGGGATCTTATTCGGCCTCGCAAATCAGCTGCTGCTGGTTGCGTTCGGCCTCGCCCTTTGCGTGCTCATTATCTGGGGATACCGGATGTGGTGGATGCGTCGTCCGGCGCAATCGGCTGTGAGTCCGGTACAGACGCTTTGCCAGAGCTGGCTTACCTTGTCAGTGTGGGGAAGAGGCGTTACGGTGTTAATCAGCGTACTGTTGGGGCTGGCCCTGCCGGTCATGGGCGTGAGTCTGGCGCTGTTTGTTCTGGTGGACTGGCTGCGCTGGCGAGCGGCAACCAGGGTGACGCTCGCCGAATCCTCCGCTAAATAGCCTTATGGCGTGCTGATTACCACTGCGACGCGGCGGTTTTCAGCGCGCCCTTGTGAGGTACTGTTGCTCGCAACCGGGTATTTTTGACCTAATCCCCGCGTGGTGAGATTGCTGCGCGGGATGTTTGCCCCCTTCGCCCAGGCATCGGCCACGGCGTTGGCGCGTTTTAACGAGAGCGCTTCGTTGTAGCTCTCTTCCCCGTAGTTATCCGTGTGACCGTCCATTCGCGCGTGGGTCAGGCCGGTTTCCGCCAGACGAGAGGCCATGGACTGGATCTGCGTTTCACTCTCCGATCGCAGCCTGGCGTCATTTTTATCAAACAGGATGGTGTCCGACATCCCAAGCGACCAGTCACCGTTCAGTTCGTTAAAACCGTAAGACTTCATCGCCGCAATTTGCTCAGGAGTGAATTTGCCTTCCGGCGGCGACTGGCAGCCTGCCAGAACCAGTGAGGCCAGGACTAAGGGCGCGAAGTAACGTTTTAACATAGTGTATCCTTTCTAACTTATTGTTTTCGTACGCTGGTTTTTAACCTGGTACATGTTGCGGTCAGCCCTCTCCAGTAATGCTTCCACGGAAGTATTTTCCCACGCCAGAGCAAAGCCAATGCTGAGTGACATCGATGCTTTTTGTCCGTTATGAAGATCAAACGGACGAATAAACTGCTGCGAAAGTGCAGCACAAATATGTTGAACCTCAAGCTCAGAGTGCACGCCGTACAGCACCATGGCAAATTCGTCACCGCCAAGACGGTAGGACTGATGACGTTTGTCGCCAAACTCCATCATCCTGCTGGCGACTTCGATCAGCACGCAGTCTCCTGCCGCGTGTCCCCAGGTGTCGTTAATAAACTTAAAATTATCACCGTCGAGGAAGAGCAGGGCCGAGTTTGTTCTGGCTGAAGGGTCATTCATTAATGCCGCAATGCTGTTACGAAACGCCGCGCGGTTGGCAAGACCGGTAAGCGGGTCGTGCATGGCGGTCCGCAACAGCTGGGCATTTTTCGCCTGAAGCTTCAGCTGCCACTCTTCCATTTCATCCAGAAGACTATTGAAGTCTTCGCCAAATTGGTGAAATTCTTCGATACGGCCGTCTTTCACCCGGCGGGAGAAATTTCGGTTCGTGCGCACGTCATGAACGACGTCGGTAATGTTCTGCAGGGCCGTGACCATTCCACGATGCAAAGACTGGGTAATGACGAGCGCGACCACGGCGGCAAAGAGAATGCAGCCGGTCAGTACGGCAAACGACGTCCAGATGAAATGGCTGATCAGACTGTCACGCGCGGTAAGGCGGATTTCGCCGATCGTTAAGCCGTTATGCATGATGGGCTGCGCAACCGGTACGGGGAAAAGCCAGCGGCTGACCAGCGCGCCCAGCGTGTCGTTGTTATCTTCCGGGTTCCAGGACCAGTAGGCGAACCGCTTTTTATGCGCATTAATCACCTCCGCCGCGGCAAACTGCCCCTGTTTGCCCAGGGCTGCAAGCGTTTCGTTGGCCGCCAGCGAGTCGTTGAAAACCAGCGAGGCTTCCAGGCTGTGGCTCATTGTGGCGCCGGTTAATTCGAGATTCTTTTGCGCGTATTGTTTTAACGTCACAACGGAAGCAAAACAGAGCAACAGCCATATTAACGTCATCGTGATAATGACGCTTATCATGCTGTTTCGCCTCAACGTTCTTTTAAACGTCGGACGTGGCGTTGAAGTGAAATCTTTATCCATGCTGCTTATTCCGTGCCAGCATTAATACATCCGGATTGACTCTTACGCCACTGCGCGTCAATGCATCCAGGTTGACGGAGAACCGGACCTGGCCGCGATCGATCATCAGGCAAAAGGCACTGCCAATAACACATTCCGGATTTTGCTCTGAGATTAATAGCAATGCTCTGCCCTGATATTGGCTTATTAATTCAAGTTGTTTTGCCGGTGATTCAGACCCGAAATAAATCGCATCGCACGTCGCGGCCAGGGCTTCCCGATCGTTATGTACAATAGCGGGAGTATAGGGTAACTCGTTGTGCCCTTCGTCGCCGCTAAGCGCGTGCGTATAGTGAGAAGTGGCATAGATGCAGAGTTTAGGCTGCCCGGATAGTGACGGCCATCGCGTATAGCTCACAATGCCTGAGACTATCGAGCGTACCGATTTATCCGTTTCCGTGAGCGTGCCTGCCGTCGCTGGGCCCACCATAATGAACAGCATTAACACCAGAGTGAGTCGGAAAAAAGAGATCAAGAATAAATTTCTCACCAGAATCCGCCACATCGCTCCGGAAATAGATGTCCTTAAGAGTTGCGGGCAGAATACCATTGTTTGTCAGAGCCGTCATTATGTCAGAAATAGCTTCAGGTCAACCTAAGCTAAATCCTACTGTTGTTTATTTTCCGGTGATTAAAAACAGACTTAATTGAGTCTGCTGGAGCGCATACTTTCATCCATCCCTTTTTGCCATGACGCACGCAGTTTTGCCGCGTTTTCAGCAGTATCGCAACTGGCAGGGAAAGATTTGCCCGCTAATCCCCAGGCGTGAATAAACCCTTCTTCGCAGACTCTCTTCTGACCATCGGCATAGCCGCGAAGATATTCACTACGATCAACGTGGGTGTCGTTAAAACTATCGGCCAGGGTCTGGTTATCTTTAACCGGCAGGCCATTCATGGCGTCTTCTTTACCGGCATCAAACCAGGATGGACTGGTCCAGTCGGGCTGGAAGGTATAAGGATTGATCTGGCAGCCCGTTAAAAACAGCGACAACAGCGTGAGAGCAATTGAACGCATAGCCATTCTCCTTTTTACTTCAGCATAGCCTGGCTTAAGAAAGTATGTCTGTAATTTAAACTTTACGTTTTTGACGGCTGTTTTTTGCAATAAATTGACTGCTGTAAATTAATGTGTACGTATTTTGGATTGAAATGTTTACTTTTTATGGTATCGTGGTTTCACCTCATTGAGGAAAACAACTATCGCAAACGAGCTTTACAGGATCGCCATCATGCAAAAAGACGCGCTGAACAACGTACATATCACTGACGAACAGGTTTTAATTACTCCGGATCAGCTCAAAGCAGAATTTCCGCTGAGCGTCGCGCAGGAGGCTCAGATTGAGCACTCGCGCCAGACCATTTCTGACATCATCGCCGGCCGCGATCCGCGCCTGCTGGTGGTGTGTGGTCCTTGCTCTATTCACGATCCTGAAACCGCCATTGAGTACGCTCGTCGATTTAAAGCATTAGCGGAGGAGGTCAGCGATAGCCTCTACCTGGTGATGCGCGTCTATTTTGAGAAGCCACGTACTACCGTTGGCTGGAAAGGGTTGATTAACGATCCGCACATGGATGGCTCGTTTGATGTGGAAGCAGGCCTGAAGATTGCGCGTCGCCTGCTGGTGGAGCTGGTCAGCATGGGCCTGCCGCTGGCAACCGAAGCGCTGGATCCGAACAGCCCGCAATACCTTGGCGATCTGTTCAGCTGGTCCGCGATTGGCGCGCGTACCACGGAATCGCAAACCCACCGCGAGATGGCGTCTGGCCTGTCGATGCCGGTTGGTTTTAAAAACGGTACCGATGGCAGCCTGGCGACGGCGATCAACGCCATGCGCGCGGCCGCCATGCCGCACCGTTTCGTCGGTATCAACCAGGCGGGCCAGGTCTGCCTTCTGCAAACGCAGGGTAACCCGGACGGGCACGTGATCCTGCGCGGCGGGAAAGCCCCGAACTACAGTCCGGCGGACGTGGCGCAGTGTGAAAAAGAGATGGAGCAGGCGGGACTGCGCCCGGCACTGATGGTAGATTGCAGTCATGGTAATTCGAATAAAGATTACCGTCGTCAGCCTGCGGTTGCGGAATCCGTGGTCGCCCAGATCAAAGATGGCAACCGTTCGATTATCGGTCTGATGATTGAGAGCAATATTCATGAAGGCAATCAATCATCTGAACAACCGCGCAGTGCCATGAAGCACGGTGTCTCCGTGACGGATGCCTGCATCAGCTGGGAGACCACCGATGCACTGCTGCGTGAGATTCATAAAGATTTAAGCGGCCAGCTGGCGACGCGTCTGGCTTAAGAGGGTAGTTATGGTTGCTGAATTGACCGCACTGCGCGATCAAATTGATGAAGTGGATAAGGCGCTGCTGGATCTGCTGGCGCGCCGCATGGCGCTGGTTGCCGAAGTCGGTGAGGTGAAAAGCAAATACGGCCTGCCGATTTACGTCCCGGAGCGCGAAGCCTCAATGCTGGCCTCCCGTCGCAAAGAGGCGCAGGCGCTGGGCGTTTCGCCGGACTTGATTGAAGACGTCCTGCGTCGCGTGATGCGGGAATCCTATTCCAGCGAAAACGACAAGGGGTTCAAAACCCTTTGCCCGACCCTGCGGCCGGTGGTGATTGTCGGCGGGGCAGGACAGATGGGGCGTCTGTTTGAAAAAATGCTGACGCTTTCTGGCTATCAGGTGCGCATTCTGGAAAAAGAGGACTGGGCGCAGGCGCCGGAACTCATGAAAGATGCCGGGATGGTTATCGTCAGCGTGCCGATCCACGTGACGGAGCAGATCGTCGGGAAGCTTCCTCCTTTACCGAAAGACTGTATCCTGGTCGATCTGGCCTCCGTCAAAAATGGTCCGCTGCAGGCCATGCTGGCTGCGCATACCGGGCCGGTGCTGGGTCTGCACCCGATGTTTGGTCCGGACAGCGGCAGCCTGGCTAAGCAGGTGGTGGTTTACTGCGACGGTCGTCAGCCGGAAGCCTATCAGTGGTTCCTGGAACAGATTCAGGTATGGGGCGCGCGACTGCACCGCATCAGCGCGGTTGAGCACGACCAGAACATGGCGTTCATTCAGGCGCTGCGCCACTTTGCCACGTTTGCCTACGGCCTGCATCTGGCGGAAGAGAACGTGCAGCTTGAACAGCTGCTGGCGCTCTCTTCACCTATCTATCGTCTGGAACTGGCGATGGTTGGGCGTCTGTTCGCACAGGATCCGCAGCTGTACGCGGACATCATTATGTCTTCCGAAAACAACCTGGCTCTGATCAAGCGCTACTATCAGCGCTTTGGAGAAGCCATTACGCTGCTTGAGCACGGAGACAAGCAGGCGTTTATCGATAGCTTCCGCAAGGTCGAGCACTGGTTTGGCGATTATGCGCAGCGTTTCCAGAATGAGAGCCGGACGTTGTTGCGCCAGGCAAATGACAGTCGCCAGTAATGCGATGATGTATATACTGAAAGCCAGCAATGCTGGCTTTAACCATATAATGCATGGTTACTGTTTATCAATAACTTACATTCAACCCCTTTAAAAAACAGTAAGTTAAAAAAGCTGTAACCATCTGGAACCGTTTCAAACACCCCGAAGTGTGGACACTCCGGGGTGTAAGATTTTACAGCGATATGCCCCCGGCAAGCGGATTCAATGCAACCGCATTTTGGAGGTACTCCTGCGAAAGGTGTACATACGTCATAATTTGCTGGATGTTCGCATGGCCCAGTATTCTCTGTAGTGCAATGATGTTGCCCCCATTCATCACGAAATGACTTGCGAAGGTATGCCGCAGAATATGCGTTGCCTGATTTGGTGGGATGTCGGGCTTGACCATCTTCAGTATCTTGCAAAAACTCACATAATCGACGTTGAAAAACTTCCCGCTGGCCTCTTCCTTGATCATCTTTTCCAGTTCGGCAGAAATTGGAACCGTGCGTTTTTTCCCGCTCTTCGTTTTCAGGAACGTGACGCGCGCGTTAACCAACTGCGTCGGTTTCAGTGTTACGAGTTCCGTCCATCTTCCGCCCGTACTGAGTCCGAGGAGCGCGACGAGCAGATCATCCCCTGTGCAGGAATTCAGCAGCAGTGAAATCTAGGCTTTGTCCAGGAGCGCCATTTCCTGATTCGCTTCCGCCAACGGCGGAAGGCCACGAACGGGGTGCGGACCGGCAAACTCGTCCAGTTGTATCAACTTGGAGAACATGCCAGATAAACGGTACAGGTCACGGTTAATCGCTGATGCGCTCACACCGTCGCGCAACCTCGCGGAACGGTAATCCATCAAGATCCGTTTGTTTAATCTGGTGACGGGTAGATCTCCAATGTCGTCCATGGTTTTAACCAGGTGATTAAACTCCTTCGTTCCGCGCTCCAGATTTTGCCCGTAATACTTCCACCATACATCCAGCAATTCTTTTAACGTTCGCCTGAGAGATAATCATGGCATAAGTGCAACTCGTATACGATTTAACCCAATGGCTGAGTATGCTAAAAATTTAAAAAACTAAAGTATAAAAAATAAGCATTCATTAAACAATAATTAGATAGTCAATAGTTTTTGTGTGAAACTAACATTGTATGATATTAATTAGTTCAAAATAGTTTTTCATTATAGAGGATCAAAAAGTGATCTTAATCAAACTATTAATTTTTGCCATAAAATTATTGCTATCATAGTTGAAGCTTTCAAATCAAAATCGTAAATTGTCTATTCCGTTTTTTCTCTAAGGGATTTTTATGCTTGATAGAATATAAAGGATAACAAGTGTTGGTTTGTTTCATGACATTAACCCTAATGGGATTTCTTTTAAAAAAACATCTTTGATTTACGGGGATAATGGCAGAGGGAAATCCACACTTGCTTCAATAATGCGCTCTTATACAAATTCAGCCCCCGCAATTTTGTTGAGAAGAAAGACTTTAAATTCAGTTCTATCACAAATAGTTGATTTACAATTCACAGGGGGAAGGAGAGCCAAATTCGAAAATGATGCTTGGAATACGAAGTTTTCTGACTTTCACGTATTCGATTTGGACTTTATCGATACGAATGTTTACTCTGGTGGTGAAATCAGGCCAGGACATAGACAGAAACTACTAAGTTTTGCATTAGGACATTCAGCGGTAAACGCCAGGGCCGAATTTGATACATCTAATTCAGCCGCCGCCGAATGTACTAGATTAAAACGAGAGGCAGAAGCAAAATTAACAGGATATCGTGGCCAGGCAACTCTGTCTCAATATATAAGATTAAGGAATGAAGATAATATTGATGATTTGATTGCGGCAAATGTTGCTGAGCAAGGAAAGTCTCAACAAATTGATCTAATCAAAAGAAAAAACAAATTAAAAAAATTAACCGAATTCAGTTCTAATTTCGATTCTTTTTTCAACATAATGTACAAAACCGTTGAGAAAATTGATGAAAATGCTGGCGCGATCGTGAGAGAGCATTTTCAACACTTTCCTGCTGATGGGAGCGAAAAATGGATTAGTGAAGGCCAGCGATTCATTCATGATAATACCTGCCCTTTCTGCTCTCAAAATGTTGAAGGTATTAGCTTAATAAATGCTTATAA
>OKVZ01000223.1_pt1 | contig 23172 bp, 25 predicted proteins | sample 1606851 | NCBI WGS metagenome assembly OKVZ01 (sample SAMN03281010, study PRJEB24777) | human gut metagenome | isolation source: fecal sample PR157 from 1 month old male Malay infant, caesarean delivered... | reverse complement strand
TCTGACGGCGCTTACTGCTGAATTCACTGTCGGCGAAGGTAAGTTGATGACTCATGATGAACCCTGTTCCATGGCTCCAGATGACAAACATGATCTCATATCAGGGACTTGTTCGCACCTTCCCTAATCCTACAGTCAGTATCACGTGCAGGATTTATCTCTTTTTTTCTAATTAGCGGTTATTTCGCCCTTAACGAAAAAATAGTTAGCTTGAAGAAGTATTATTACAACAGAGTTGTTACTATAGTTATCCCGTTTTTATTCTATGCTTATATTCATTACTTCATGGTGCATTATGACTTTGGCCGAGCCGCTAATGCTCTGTCAGGTTTCTTTTCAATAACCACTCTGGCGGATTTTCTACATGCGGTTATTATCGGGCCAGCTTTTAATGGTTCAATGTTTGTTTCGCTACACTTCTGGTTTATCTACTGGATAGTGGGTGCCTATGCCGTGGTTCCCTTTGTTGGTTATGTTATTCAGCGTATAGAGCCATCTTCAAGGCTCAAGTCTATCGCTTTTTTGCTTGGTGTTAGCTGGTTGCATCTCTATGTTAATCGCTATTTCCCAAATGCTAACATTATCTCTATTCCTTTTATTGCTGATGGTTGGTTCGTTTATTTTCTAATAGGTGGGCTTCTGTACGGTTTGGAACTCAATAAGTATAGAAAATATGCATTCGTGTGTTGCGCTATTGGTTATGTGTTGACTGTTTTCTTGACTTGGTTCAATTTTTCCATGTTGAGTATTTATCAAGCACCTTATGGTATTGACATTAACATGGTGCTTTGCGTATGCGGATTCTTTATAATTTTCCAAACGCTTCGCGAAAGTTTTTTAACGACGTGGGTTGCGAAAGCATCGAAATACACCTATGGGATTTATTTGACTCATGTATTTATGATGTATTTTGTAAGCGGCTATACGAAAACGGCTACGAGCAGTGTTATTGCAAATTCTGTGTTGACGGCTGTGGTTGCTTTTACACTGGCGTTAATTTTTTGCTTCATTTTCGATAGCCTATTTATTTTTAAATTGATCAGAAAATTGAAGTTAAGTAATACTTATTAAATGAAATGAATATCCTCATGTTCAATGATGTCTATTATGAAATAAATCTTGGATGATGCTATTCAAAAGTATATAAAATAGGTTAACATCATAACAACATTTATCTGCGTTATGATTCGCAGTGACCACACCTGACAGGAGTATATAATGTCCAAACAACAGATCGGCGTTGTCGGTATGGCAGTTATGGGGCGCAACCTGGCGCTCAACATCGAAAGCCGTGGTTATACCGTCTCCGTTTTCAACCGCTCCCGTGATAAGACCGAAGAAGTGATTGCCGAGAACCCAGGCAAGAAACTGGTTCCTTTCTATACGGTTAAAGAGTTTGTTGAGTCTCTGGAAACGCCTCGTCGTATCCTGTTAATGGTGAAAGCAGGCGCAGGTACCGATGCAGCTATCGACTCCCTGAAGCCTTACCTCGAAAAAGGTGACATCATCATTGATGGCGGTAACACCTTCTTCCAGGACACCATTCGTCGTAACCGTGAACTGTCTGCTGAAGGTTTCAACTTCATCGGTACCGGTGTATCCGGTGGCGAAGAGGGCGCGCTGAAAGGCCCATCCATCATGCCTGGCGGCCAGAAAGAAGCATACGAACTGGTTGCGCCTATTCTGACTAAAATCGCCGCTGTTGCAGAAGATGGCGAGCCGTGTGTGACTTATATCGGTCCTGACGGTGCGGGTCACTATGTGAAAATGGTGCATAACGGCATCGAATACGGCGACATGCAGCTGATTGCTGAAGCTTATTCCCTGCTGAAAGGCGGTCTGAACCTTTCTAACGAAGAGCTCGCTGAAACCTTTACCGAGTGGAACAAAGGCGAACTGAATAGTTACCTGATCGACATCACCAAAGATATCTTCACGAAAAAAGATGAAGAGGGTAAATACCTGGTTGATGTGATTCTGGATGAAGCAGCGAACAAAGGCACCGGTAAATGGACCAGCCAGAGCTCTCTGGATCTGGGCGAACCGCTGTCACTGATCACCGAATCTGTCTTCGCGCGTTACATCTCTTCTCTGAAAGAGCAGCGCGTGGCGGCGTCTAAAGTGCTGTCTGGCCCTCAGGCTAAACCAGCGGGTGATAAAGCCGAATTCGTTGAAAAAGTGCGTCGTGCACTGTACCTGGGTAAAATCGTTTCTTACGCGCAGGGCTTCTCTCAGCTGCGTGCGGCATCAGACGAGAACAACTGGGATCTGAACTACGGTGAGATCGCGAAGATCTTCCGCGCGGGCTGTATCATTCGTGCGCAGTTCCTGCAGAAAATCACCGATGCCTATGCTGAAAACGCCGGTATCGCTAACCTGCTACTGGCACCGTACTTCAAGAAGATTGCGGACGAATATCAGCAGGCGCTGCGTGACGTGGTTGCCTACGCTGTCCAGAACGGCATCCCGGTTCCGACCTTCTCTGCGGCAGTAGCCTACTACGACAGTTACCGTGCGGCAGTTCTTCCTGCAAACCTGATTCAGGCACAGCGTGACTACTTCGGTGCGCATACCTACAAGCGTACCGATAAAGAAGGCGTATTCCATACCGAATGGATGGAATAAGTTAACTGACTTGCTGTCATCAAAACCCGGAGCCTGTCTCCGGGTTTTTTTTATGAAAAAACTGCCGCCTGTTACTCGAAGTAGTCTGAATCTCATCCTCCTCGCAGTGATTACTCCTGGTTTGCCTTGACAGCTCAGTTTGCCAGGAGGTACAAAGCCCAACAGTTATGTTTATCGCGATGGTCTGGCGGCCATCAGTACAGTTAACTCACAGAAGTCATTAGCGAATGAAAATAACAATCTCCGGAACAGGGTATGTCGGTCTTTCTAACGGCATTTTGATTGCTCAGAATCATGAAGTGGTTGCGCTGGATATCGTGCAGTCCAAAGTGGATATGCTCAATCAGAAGAAATCGCCGATTGTCGATAAAGAAATCCAGGACTATCTCAGCAATAAACCGTTGAATTTCCGCGCCACGACAGATAAAGAAGATGCATACCGCGATGCGGATTACGTCATCATTGCGACGCCTACTGACTACGATCCTAAAACCAACTATTTCAACACCTCAACGGTAGAAGCGGTAATCAAAGACGTTATCGCGATCAACCCTGATGCGGTGATGGTGATTAAATCGACCATCCCTGTCGGTTTTACCAAATCCATTAAAGAAAAATTCGGTATTGATAATATCTTCTTCTCGCCGGAATTCCTGCGTGAGGGGAGAGCGCTTTACGATAACCTGCATCCTTCGCGTATCGTTATTGGCGAACGTTCTGAGCGCGCTGAACGTTTTGCTGCGTTGCTACAGGAGGGGGCGCTCAAGAAAGATATTCAGGTGCTATTTACCGATTCCACCGAAGCTGAGGCGATCAAGCTCTTCGCGAATACCTATCTGGCGATGCGAGTGGCTTATTTTAATGAGCTCGACAGCTACGCAGAAAGCCTTGGACTGAATACTCGCCAGATTATTGAAGGGGTGTGCCTCGACCCGCGCATTGGCAATCACTACAACAACCCTTCATTTGGCTACGGTGGCTATTGCCTGCCAAAAGATACGAAGCAGCTGCTGGCAAACTATCAGGCAGTGCCGAATAACCTCATCTCGGCGATTGTAGATGCCAACCGTACGCGTAAAGACTTCATCTCCGATTCTATCCTTGCACGTCAGCCGAAAGTGGTCGGTGTGTATCGTCTGATCATGAAGAGTGGTTCCGATAACTTCCGTGCCTCTTCCATTCAGGGGATCATGAAGCGTATCAAGGCGAAAGGTGTTGAGGTTATTATCTATGAACCTGCCATGCCGGACGATCAGTTCTTTAATTCACGCGTGATCCGCGATCTGGATGCCTTCAAAAAGGAAGCGGATGTCATTATCTCGAACCGAATGGCCGAAGAACTGGCTGACGTCGCTGACAAAGTCTATACCCGCGATCTCTTCGGTAGTGACTAAGTCTTTTCGTGATAAAAAACCCGGCTGATTTGCCGGGTTTTTTATTTTCAGACGTTGTAAAATTTGCGATACCAGTCAACGAAGTTCTTTACTCCGTCTTTGACTGAAGTTTGCGGTTTAAAACCAATCACGTCATACAGCGCTTTAGTGTCGGCGCTGGTTTCCAGCACGTCTCCTGGCTGGAGAGGCAGCATGTTTTTCTCTGCTTGTTTACCCAGCGCGTCTTCCAGCGCGGTAATGTAATCCATCAGCTCGACTGGTGAACTGTTGCCGATGTTGTAAACACGATAAGGCGCTGAACTGGTTGCCGGTGAGCCATTCTCAACGGTCCAGTTTGGATCTGACTGAGGAATTATATCCTGCAGACGAATAATGGCTTCAGCGATATCATCAATATACGTAAAGTCGCGCTTCATCTTACCGTAGTTATAGACATCAATGCTTTTGCCTTCAATCATCGCCTTGGTAAACTTAAACAGCGCCATGTCCGGGCGTCCCCACGGACCGTATACGGTAAAGAAGCGCAGCCCAGTTGTCGGCAGGTTGTAGAGATGCGAATAGGTGTGCGACATCAGCTCATTGGCTTTTTTGGTCGCGGCATAAAGCGAAACCGGGTGATCAACGGAATCGTCAGTGGAGAAGGGCATCTTGCGATTGAGGCCATATACGGAGCTGGATGAGGCATACAGCAGATGCTGAACGTTGTTATGGCGGCAGCCTTCCAGTACGTTGAGGTGGCCGATAAGGTTGGCGTCCGCGTACGCATGGGGGTTTTCCAGGGAGTAACGAACACCCGCCTGCGCGGCCAGATGAATCACACGATCAAACTTCTCAGCAGCGAAAAGCGCAGCCATGCCTTCACGGTCTGCTAACTCCAGCTTGTGAAAGGTGAAACGCTCTGATTTCAACAGTTCCAGGCGCGCCAGCTTCAGGCTTACATCGTAGTAGTCATTGAGGTTATCGATACCAACAATCTGATGTCCGGCCTCAAGGAGGCGTTTACTGACATTTGAACCGATAAAACCCGCTGCACCCGTTACCAAAAATTTCATAGCGTTCCTCATAAAGCTATATTCTTACCGATGCCATAACGCATCGCACTGCATCTATCATAGCGCGAAGGGGGTAAGTTACATAACCTATCTTTCCGATATTACTCATCGGATTCTTATAGAAAAATCGCCAGTAATCGATAAACTATGCAAACTTAATTATGTTCCGCCCTTTTTCATCTGTTAGGGATTGTATGACGCAAAACAACAATAGCCAGGTCAGTCGAAATCATGACCCTGAGCAAATTGATTTACTTGATTTAATGCTGCAACTTTGGCGTGGAAAGTGGATGATAGCAACCTTTGTTATTGTTTTTATTGCCCTTGCTGTCGGATATTTGTTTGTTGCTAAAGAAAAGTGGACCTCAAGTGCAATTATTGCGCAACCCGATGCGGCTCAGATAGCACCCTATTCAAATGCATTGAACATCCTTTATGGTACCGCAGCACCTTCAATGCTGGATACTCAAACGCGCGCTATTGAACGTTTTAATGCATCGCTTTCAGCGTTATCTCAGGCGCTGGACAATCAGTCAGAGCCTGAAAAACTTACTATCGAGCCTGCTGTTAAAGGGCAAGCGCTGCCATTAAGCGTCACCTATACCAGTACATCAGCAGAAGCGGCTCAAAAGCAGCTAGCGCAGTACATTCAGCAAGTCGATGAGCAGACCGCAAAAGAACTAGCCCTTGATCTTAAGGACAATATTAAGGAGCAGATCAAAACCCTGAATGATTCACTGCAAAACCAGGAGAAGGTCGCGCAGGAACAAAAAGATCTGCGTATCAAACAGATTGCTGAGGCACTGAAAAACGCTGAGGCAGCGAAAATTACTTCGCCACAGCTCCAGCAAACCCAGGATGTCACACAGGAAACATTATTCCTGCTTGGCAGCGAAGGGCTTAAATCGATGATTGACAACGAAGCATCGCGCCCACTGGTTTTCCCCACCGCCTATTATCAGACCAAGCGAAATCTGCTGGACATCCAGAATCTGAACGTAAACCCGGACACAATCCACGTCTATCGTTACGTTATGAAGCCGGATCTGCCTGTCCGCCGTGACAGCCCGAAAAAAGCTATGATTCTGGTTCTCGCCGTGCTACTTGGCGGAATGATTGGTTCAGGTGTGGTACTGGGGCGTAACGCCTTACGAAACTACAAACCAAAAGCCTGATTTGCAGTTAAAAAAACCGGGGATTATCCCCGGTTTTTTTATTTGTGACGTTTGCGAAGGTTTTCTATCACCGCCGTCAAATCCAGCGCCTGATCCTGCAGCAGCACCAGCAGGTGATACATCAAGTCAGACGCTTCGTTCGTCAGCTCCTCGCGGTCATGCACGGTCGCGGCCAGTGCCGTCTCAACGCCTTCTTCACCCACCTTCTGCGCAATACGCTTGGTTCCGCTGGCGTACAGCTTCGCGGTATAAGAACTCTCCGGATCTGCCGTTTTACGCTCTGCCAGCAGCTGCTCCAGTTGATACAGGAACAGCCACTGGTGACTCGCCTCGCCGAAGCAGCTGCTGGTGCCCTTATGGCAGGTCGGACCGATGGGGTTTGCCAGTACCAGCAGGGTGTCGTTATCGCAGTCCGGCGTAATGCTTACTACATTCAGGAAATGGCCCGAGGTTTCGCCTTTGGTCCACAGGCGCTCTTTCGTGCGGGAGTAAAACGTCACTTTGCCGCTTTCGATCGTTTTCGCCAGCGCGTCCTGGTTCATATAGCCCAGCATCAGCACTTCGCCTGAGACGGCATGCTGGACAACCACCGGCAGTAATCCGTCCGTTTTTTTCCAGTCCAGCTGCGCCTGTTGTTGCTCTGTTAACATACCCTGATCTCCACGCCCTGGTCGGCCAGGTACGTTTTTAACTCACCAATATTAATAATCTGTTTGTGGAAAACGGAAGCGGCCAGCGCGCCGTCCACGTTCGCATCGCGGAAGGCTTCGAGAAAATGTTCCATGGTGCCCGCGCCGCCGGAGGCAATCAGCGGAACGTGGCAGACCTCACGAACTTTTTTCAGCTGTTCGAGGTCATACCCGTTACGCACGCCGTCCTGGTTCATCATGTTGAGGACAATCTCGCCAGCGCCACGCTTCTGCACTTCCTGCACCCAGTCGAGCGTTTCCCACTGCGTCACGCGCGTGCGGCTTTCATCCCCCGTGTACTGGTTGACGTGATACTTGCCCGTTGCGGCGTCATACCAGGTGTCGATCCCAACCACAATACACTGCACGCCAAAACGATCGGCGAGGCGGGTGATCAGCTCCGGGTCGGCCAGGGCAGGAGAGTTGATGGAAATCTTGTCGGCACCAAACGAGAGAATTTTGGACGCATCGTCAGCGGATTTAATCCCGCCCGCCACGCAGAACGGAATATCGATCACTTCCGCCACGCGCGCGACCCAGCTTTTGTCGACCACGCGGCCATCGCTGGACGCGGTAATATCGTAGAACACCAGCTCATCTGCGCCTTCATCGGCATAGCGTTTTGCCAGCGGAACGATGTCGCCAATGATCTCGTGGTTGCGGAACTGCACGCCTTTCACGACCTGGCCGTTACGTACGTCCAGGCAAGGGATTATCCGTTTTGCCAGCATTGAATCGCCTCCGTCACCGTAAATTTACCTTCCAGCAGGGCCCGGCCCACAATCACGCCCTGTACCCCCGTTCCGCGCAGCGCAGCGATATCGGCTAAGTCACCGATGCCGCCAGATGACTGGAACGCTACCTGCGGATAACGGGCGCAAACTTCTTCATATAAAGAAACGTTGGAGCCCGCTAGCGTGCCGTCACGGGAGATATCCGTGCACAGCACGTGCTTGAGGCCAACGGGCAGATAGGTATCAACTAGCGCCTCCAGCGTCACGCCGGAGTTTTCCTGCCAGCCGCTGACCGCCACCTGTTTATTACCCTGTTCGTCAATGCGCACGTCCAGCGCCAGCACCAGCGCGTCGGCGCCAAAGCGGCGGAACCAGCCCTTCACCGTCTCAGGATCTTTGACGGCGGTTGAACCGACCACCACGCGCGCCACGCCCGCGTCCAGCAGCGCCGCCACGTCATCTTCCGTACGCACGCCGCCGCCGACCTGTACCGGCACATCAACACCGGCAACCAGATTTTTAAGCAGCGGGATCTGGCGTTTTGCCGGGTCTTTCGCGCCCGTCAAATCCACAAGATGCAGTACCTGCGCACCCTGGGCGGCATACTCCTGCAGGCGCGGCAGCGGATCGTTTCCGTAGTCTCGCTGCTGCCCGTAATCACCCTGATGCAGACGGACAACCGTGCCGTCAATTAAATCTAACGCGGGAATAATCATCACATCTCCAGGAAGTTTTTCAGCAGCTGCGCGCCCGCGGCGCCCGAGCGCTCCGGGTGAAACTGTACGCCGAAGAAATTGTCTTTCTGCACGGCTGCGGTAAACGCCTCGCCGTAAGTGCACTGGGCGATGGTATTGACGTTCACCGGCATGGCGTAGCTGTGCACGAAGTAAAAATACGCACCGTCTTCAATGCCGCGAAACAGCCGGTCGCCCGCTTTGGCGTACACGCGGTTCCAGCCCATATGCGGCAGAGGCAGACCGTGGTCGGTCATTTTCGGCACGTCTTCGTTGATAATGCCCAGCAGGTCAACGCCGTTGCTCTCTTCGCTGCGGCGGCCCAGGATCTGCATACCCAGGCAAATGCCCAGCACCGGCTGGGTACAGGCTTTGATCAGATCGACCAGCTCGCGCTCGCGAATCTGATCCATCGCCGCCTGCGCAGTGCCCACGCCCGGCAGAAATAACTTGTCGGCACGCAGCACCACGTCCGGGTCACGGCTGACCATCGGCTCGTAGCCGTGGCGGGTGATGGCCGACTTTACGGAGTTGAGGTTGGCGCATCCGGTATCCAGAATCACCACGTTCATTACAGCACTCCTTTTGATGAGGGCAGGGCGTCACCTTCCACGCGAATTGCCTGGCGCAGCGTGCGGCCAAAGGCCTTGAAGAGACTCTCCACGCGGTGGTGGTCGTTCTTGCCTTTGGTCTTCAGGTGCAGCGTCAGGCCCATGGTGTAGGACAATGAACGGAAGAAGTGCTCCACCATTTCGGTGCTCAGATCGCCCACGCGCTGGTAATTGAAGTCTGCTTTGTATTCCAGGTGCGGACGACCGGAGATATCCATCGCGCAGCGCGCCAGACACTCGTCCATCGGCAGGACAAAGCCAAAACGGTTAATGCCGCGCTTGTCGCCGAGCGCCAGCTTAAGGGCTTCACCCAGCGCCAGGCCGGTATCTTCCACGGTGTGGTGATCGTCAATATAGAGGTCGCCTTTTACCGCGATCTCCATGCGGAAACCGCCGTGGGTGGCAATCTGGTCCAGCATGTGGTCGAAGAAACCGACGCCGGTGTGGATCTTGCTGCCGCCTTCGCGGTCCAGCCAGACCTTCACATCAATCTGTGTCTCTTTGGTGTTGCGTTCAACGTGCGAGTAGCGGTCACGTTTTGTCAGCTGCTCGCCAATCATCGCCCAGTTAAGGTTGTTGCGGTCATAGCGCAGCCCCGCGATGCCCATGTTCTCCGCCAGCGTAATATCGGTAATGCGATCGCCGATGACATAGCTGTTAGTCTTATCCAGCACATCCTCCGCCAGATAGTGCTCGACCAGCTTCACCTTTGGCTTACGGCAGTCGCACTCGTCGGCTGGCATGTGCGGGCAAATCAGCACTTCATCGAACACCACGCCCTGCGAGGTCAGCACCTGCATCATCAGATTATGCGGGCCGTCAAAGTCTGCCTGCGGGAAGCTGTCGGTACCCAGACCGTCCTGGTTGGTGATCATCACCAGCTTGTACCCGGCTTTTTGCAGCTTGAGCAGCACCGGGATCACGTCAGGTTCAAACGCCAGCTTGTCGAATCGGTCGACCTGAAAATCAGCTGGTGGCTCCGAAATAAGGGTGCCGTCACGATCGATGAAAAGGATCTTCTGGGTCATACTTTCTCCGCTTTCAGGGCGTCAATCACGCGCTGGCTCTCTGCACGGGTGCCGACGGTAATGCGCAGGCATCCGCTCAGAGAAGGTTGTTTATTCTGGTCTCGTAAGATAATGCCCTGATCCCATAAAGATTTAAATACGGCGCTGGAAGCGGTAAAGCGCACCAGGATGTAGTTGGTTTCTGAGTCGAATACCTGTTCCACGCACGGGATATCCTTCAGGGCGGTCACCAGGTACTGACGTTCCTCCAGGATTTGCGCCACGCGCTCGCGCATCGCGTTAATCCCCTGAGGCGTCAGCGCCTGTGCCGCAATATCGGCAACCGGCGTCGAGAGGGGGTACGGGGCGATCACCTTCAGCAGCAGGTCGATGACCTCTTTATTTGCCAGCGTGAATCCGCAGCGCAGACCCGCGAGAGCAAAGGCTTTTGACAGCGTACGCAGTACCACCAGGTGCGGGTACTCTTCCAGCCAGCCTGCCAGCGTCGCCTGCGGGCAGAACTCGATGTAGGCTTCGTCCGCGACCACCAGGGCTTTACCGCGCGTCATCTCCAGCAGGGTACGGATATCCTGCGGGTTAATAATCTGCCCGGTCGGGTTGTTCGGGCTGCAAACAAACACCACTTTTACGCCTTCGAGATTGTCGGCAATCCCCTGCAGATCCAGCTGCCAGTTCTCCAGTGAGAGCACGTTGCGGCACGCCACCCCGAAGGTTTCCGCGCTGACGCTGTACATGCCGTAGGTCGGCTGGCAGTACATTACCGCGTCTTTGCCCGGCTCGCAGAAGGCACGGATCAGCAGTTCAATGCCCTCATCCGCACCGCGGCTGACCAGCACCTGCTCTGGCTTCACGCCAGCGTACTGCGCGTAGTTTTCAATAACCGCCTTCGGCTGACATTCCGGATAGCGGTTCAGCGTCTGCTGCGACAGCTCAAACTGCACCGCCGTTGGATATTCGTTGGCGTTCAGCCAGACATCCCCTTTACCGCCCAGACGACGCGCAGACTGATAGGGCGTCAGGCGACGGACATTTTCGCGGGCTAATTCTTCAATGTTCATGCTTGCTCCTTCAGGGCTGCAACGCGCAGCGTAACGGCGTTTTTGTGAGCGGTCAGGCGCTCGGCGGCGGCCAGGGTTTCAATAGTGGACGCCAGTGAGGCAAACCCTTCGCGGGAGAGTTCCTGCACGGTCATGCGTTTCTGGAAATCCGCCAGTCCCAGGCTGGAACAGGTTGAGGTATAACCATACGTTGGCAGCACGTGGTTGGTGCCGGAGGCGTAATCGCCCGCGGATTCCGGTGACCAGTCGCCGAGGAACACCGAGCCCGCGCTGGTAATGCTATCGACCAGATCGCGCGCATTGCGGGTCTGAATAATCAGGTGCTCCGGACCGTACTGGTTAGAAATGGCAATGCACTGCTCGAGATCGCGCGCCACAATCAGTCGGCTGGCCGCTAACGCCTGGCGTGCTGTGTCGGCGCGGGGCAGGTCGGCAAGCTGACGCTCCACGGCTGCACCCACGCGTTTCGCCATATCGGCATCCGGCGTCAGCAGGATGACCTGCGAGTCCGGGCCGTGTTCCGCCTGAGAAAGCAGGTCGGACGCGACGAAATCCGGCGTGGCGCCGCTGTCGGCAATCACCAGCACCTCAGACGGGCCGGCAGGCATATCGATGGCCGCGCCGTCCAGACGCTGGCTGACCTGACGCTTAGCCTCGGTCACATACGCATTGCCCGGGCCAAAGATTTTGTCGACCTTGGGAATGGATTCCGTGCCGAATGCCAGGGCGGATATCGCCTGCGCGCCGCCCACTTTATAGACCGCCTGCACGCCGCACAGCTTCGCCGCGTAAAGGATCTCGTCGGCAATCGGGGGCGGTGAGCACAGCACCACTTTCTGACACCCGGCAATGCGTGCGGGAGTCGCCAGCATTAGCACGGTGGAGAAAAGCGGGGCAGAGCCGCCGGGAATATAGAGGCCGACGGACGCAACCGGGCGCGTCACCTGCTGGCAACGCACGCCGGGCAGGGTTTCGACATCCACGGTCTGCAGCTTTTGCGCGGTGTGGAAGGTATCAATGTTTTTCACCGCGACGGCCATCGCCTGCTTGATGTCATCCCCCAGGCGATTGCTGGCATCAATGATTTCCTGCTCGGTAACCTCTAATGCGCCGACGTCCGTCTTATCAAACTTCGCGCTGTATTCACGCAACGCGTCATCGCCGCGGGCTTTGACGTTATCCAGGATCTCCGCCACGGTGCGCGAGATGCTCTCGGAAGCGGAAATCGCCGGGCGCATCAGCAGCTCGCGCTGCTGTGCGTCGCTACAGGTATTCCAGTCGATGATTGTGTTAAAGCTCATGGCCATTACTCCATCATCTTCTCAATTGGCAGCACCAGGATGGAGCTTGCGCCCAGCGCCTTCAGTTTTTCCATGGTTTCCCAGAACAGGGTTTCGCTGCTCACCATGTGCATCGCCACGCGCTGCTGATCGCCTGCCAGCGGCAGGATGGTTGGGCGCTCGGCGCCCGGCAGCAGGGCAATCACTTCATCCAGACGCTCGGTTGGGGCGTGCATCATGATGTATTTGGATTCACGTGCCTGAATCACGCCCTGAATGCGGGTCAGCAGCTTGTCGATCAGCTGCTGCTTAGCGTCAGCCATCTCGCCGTCGCGCTGGATCAGGCACGCTTTGGAGCGGTAGATCACCTCCACTTCGCGCAGACCGTTCGCTTCCAGCGTCGCGCCGGTAGAGACCAGGTCACAGATGGCGTCCGCCAGACCCGCACGCGGCGCCACTTCAACAGAACCGTTCAGCAGACAGGATTTAAACTGCACGCCTTTCTGATCCAGATAGCGCTTTAACAGGTGAGGGTAGGAGGTGGCGATACGTTTGCCGTTCAGCGCGGCCGGGCCGTCCCAGGCTTCATCAACCGGCGTCGCCAGCGACAGGCGGCAGCCGCCGAAGTCCAGACGACGCAGGGTGAAGTAACGCGGGTCTTCGCCCTGCGCGCGGCGGGTCAGCAGCTCTTCTTCCAGCACGTTTTCACCGATGATGCCGAGGTCAACGACGCCATCCATGACCAGGCCGGGAATATCGTCATCACGCACGCGCAGAATGTCGATGGGCATGTTTTCAGCCAGAGCAATCAGGCGCTGGGTGTGCAGGTTGATTTTAATCCCGCAGCGGGCCAGCAGTTCGCGTGAATCGTCACTTAAACGGCCTGATTTTTGAATAGCTATGCGTAAACGTGAGTTATCTAACATTCTTTATTCCTCGTTAACCTGTTTTAACCTGTCTGAATTCGGTCCAAAAAAAAGCCCCCGGAAGAAGATCTTCCGGGGGCTTTTTCATGCGTTCATGCACCACTGGAAGATCCAAACGTCTTCCAGCACACATCGCCTGAAAGACTAGTCAGGATGATGGTGATGATGGTGGTGTTTAAATTGAACGCGTGTCATATAAATTCTCGATGAATGCTTATTCATTTGATGTCTTTTAACCTAAACCAGTTGTGCGACATATTGCAAGGGCTTTTTTTGATCATTAATTCATTTCATATTGATGCTATGAATTGTGTGTTCTGCCGGGCTGGCGTAGCCTTATGAAAGACGAGTGAGAGTCAGGAGAATTCGCATGAAAAAGGTCGCGATTGTCGGTTTAGGATGGCTGGGAATGCCGCTGGCGATGTCATTAGCCGCGAAAGGCTGGCAGGTGACCGGGAGCAAGACCACCCGAGATGGGGTCGAAGCGGCGCGCATGTGCGGTATTGATGGCGTTGAACTGCGTCTGGAGCCAGAACTGGTGTGTGATGCGGAGGATCTGGACACGCTGATGAACGTCGATGCGCTGGTGATTACGCTACCCGCGCGGCGCAGCGGCCCGGGTGAATCATTTTATCTGCAGGCGATGCAGGAGATAGTCGACAGCGCGCTGGCGCATCACGTACCGCGCATTGTTTTCACCAGCTCGACGTCGGTCTATGGTGAGGTTGAGGGCGTAGTAAAAGAGACTTCCGAGCGCCGTCCCGTTACCGCGAGCGGTCAGGTCCTGAAAGAGCTGGAAGACTGGCTGCACAATCTTCCCGGCACGCAGGTCGATATCGTTCGTCTGGCGGGGCTGGTGGGCCCTGGCCGCCATCCGGGACGCTTCTTTGCCGGAAAGACTGCGCCAGACGGCCAGCATGGCGTGAATCTTGTCCATCTTGAGGATGTTATTAGCGCAATTGAGCTACTCTTACAGGCTCCGAAAGGCGGACACATCTATAATATATGTGCACCGACTCATCCGGCGCGCAGCACCTTTTACCCACTGATGGCACGTCAGCTGGGCCTGGCTCCGCCGGTCTTTGGTGAGGCAAAAGATGGCAGTAAAGGCAAAATTGTTGATGGCAATCGCATTTGTCATGAGCTGGGGTTTGAGTATCAGTATCCCGATCCGCTGGTGATGCCCATGGAATAAGTTCCGCAGCGGAGACGATCGCACACCAGAAGGGGGCGAGCATGAAACCGCTGCTGGATGTTCTTATTATTCTGGATGCACTGGAAAAAGAGGGGAGCTTTGCCGCTGCGTCGGCAAAGCTCTACAAAACCCCTTCGGCCCTGAGCTATACCGTCCAAAAACTGGAAAGCGACCTCAATATTCAGATCCTCGATCGCTCCGGGCATCGCGCACGCTTTACCCGCACCGGACAGATGCTGCTGGAAAAAGGCCGTGAAGTCCTCCATACCGTTCGTGAACTCGAAAAACAGGCCGTCAAACTGCATCAGGGATGGGAAAACGAGCTGGTGATTGGGGTGGATGATACCTTTCCGTTTTCTCTCCTGACGCCGCTGATTGAAATGTTTTACCAGCATCACAGCGTCACCCGGCTTATTTTCATCAACGGCGTGCTGGGCGGTTCCTGGGATGCCTTAACCCAGGGCAGGGCGGACATTTTTGTCGGTGCATTGCATGAGCCTCCCCAACTCAGTGAATTTGGTTTTGCCCGCCTTGGCGTGCTGGAGCAGGTATTTGCCGTGGCGCCTCATCATCCGCTGGCTCAGGAGCCCGAGCCGCTTAACCGCCGCGTGATTAAAGGCTACCGCGCGATTGTAGTGGGTGACAGCTCTCGCCCGGAATGTGCGATATCCTCGCAACTGCTTGATGAGCAGGAAGCGATTACCGTTTTCGACTTTAAAACCAAGCTTGAGCTGCAAATTAGCGGTCTTGGCTGCGGCTATTTACCCCGCTATCTGGCGCAGCGCTTTATTGACAGCGGTGCGCTTGTTGAAAAACAGGTACTTGCTCAAAACAGCCATGAATCGGTGTGGGTGGGCTGGAATGAACAGACCGCCGGGCTGGCGAGTGCCTGGTGGCGGGACGAAATTTTAGCAAATAGTGCTATCGCTGCTGTATATGCTCAGGGCAGCGTCGAGAAATCAGCCAGTTAGCAAAAAGAAAATTACCCGGTGCGTTGCAAAGTATTGCCTTTTGTATCCGATGTGGGGCAAAATGCCGCCGCTGCAACCAAATGAATAATCGACGATATAAAAGGCGTCGGTTATTTTTTTTTGCATGTACGAAACGAAACTAAAAACCAAGAGGCCGGGCTTCGTACCGGATAGATATTTACTAAAATCCGACAGTTGTTGTCGCTGAGGAAGAAAGAAATGGGGCAATTTTTCGCTTACGTGGCGGTTATCACCGTAAAGGAGATTAACTATGTCGCATAACGCAACTCCAAACACCTCTCGCGTGGAATTACGTAAAACACTTACGTTGATTCCGGTTGTTATGATGGGCCTGGCCTATATGCAACCGATGACGCTGTTTGATACATTCGGTATCGTATCAGGCCTCACAGACGGTCATGTGCCAACGGCATATGGCTTCGCGCTGATTGCGATCCTCTTTACCGCGCTGAGCTACGGTAAACTGGTGCGTCGCTACCCGTCTGCGGGTTCCGCCTACACGTATGCCCAGAAATCCATCAGCCCGACGGTTGGCTTTATGGTGGGCTGGTCTTCGCTGCTCGACTATCTGTTCGCGCCGATGATCAACATTCTGCTGGCAAAAATCTATTTTGAAGCGCTGGTGCCGTCGATTCCATCCTGGATGTTCGTTGTGGCGCTGGTGGCCTTTATGACGGCCTTTAACCTGCGCAGCATCAAGTCTGTCGCCAACTTTAACTCCGTTATCGTTGTGCTTCAGGTTGTCCTGATTGCGGTAATTCTTGGCATGGTGATTTACGGCGTATTCCACGGCGAAGGCGCGGGCACCCTGGCGAGCAGCAAGCCGTTCTGGTCTGGTGATGCGCATGTGATCCCGATGATTACCGGGGCAACCATTCTGTGCTTCTCCTTTACCGGTTTTGACGGGATCAGCAACCTGTCTGAAGAAACCAAAGATGCAGAGCGCGTAATTCCTCGTGCCATCTTCCTGACGGCGCTGATTGGCGGTCTGATCTTTATTTTCTCGACCTATTTCCTGCAGCTGTACTTCCCGGATATCTCTCGCTTCAAGGATCCGGATGCGTCTCAGCCGGAAATTATGCTGTACGTGGCGGGTAAAGCGTTCCAGGTCGGCGCGCTGATCTTCTCCACCATCACCGTACTGGCGTCCGGTATGGCCGCGCATGCAGGCGTTGCGCGTCTGATGTACGTAATGGGCCGCGATGGCGTATTCCCGAAAAGCTTCTTCGGCTACGTGCATCCAACCTGGCGTACCCCGGCAATGAACATTATCCTGGTCGGTGCGATCGCGCTTCTGGCGATTAACTTTGACCTGGTGATGGCAACGGCGCTGATTAACTTCGGTGCGCTGGTGGCGTTCACCTTTGTTAACCTGTCGGTTATCTCTCAGTTCTGGATCCGTGAAAAGCGTAACAAGACGCTGAAAGATCACTTCCAGTATCTGTTCCTGCCGATGTGCGGTGCCCTGACCGTGGGCGCGCTGTGGGTTAACCTGGAAGAGAGCTCGATGGTGCTTGGCCTGATTTGGGCGGGTATCGGTCTGGTTTACCTGGCCTGCGTCACGAAGAGCTTCCGTAACCCGGTTCCACAGTACGAAGACGTCGCGTAAGACTGTGTCGGGTGGCGGCTATGCCTTACCCGACCTACATACCCCGTAGGCCCGCGTAAGCGCCGCGCCACCGGGCAAAAAAAAGCCGGAGACATCGCCTCCGGCTTTTTTATACCCATCGATCAAACTATCTCTTGTGCGTACTGGAACAGGGATTTCAGCAGCGCCTGTTTCTCAGCATTCCCTTCATACTGGCCGTAAAGCATCTCCAGCTCCTGTGCATAGCTGTGCAGGTACTCTGGCGTAAACACGTTGCGACGATGCTGCAGCCAGCGTTCCTGCTCGGCTTCATCCAGCGTGCCGGGGTAATTACGCGCGCGGTAATTAAACATCAGCTTTTCGATGCGCTTATCGGCGAAGGTGATATCCAGCGCCGGTAAGTTACGCGGCTCTGTTTGCAGAACGATATTCATGGCCGCGCGATCGGCATCGCTGAAGAAACCGTTATAGAGTTGGGCGTCCACGTTTTCAGACGGCACGAACGGCTCGGCTTCGGCAAAAATGGCCACGACTTTCTCGCGCACCTGCGGATTTTCACGCAGCACTTTGAGATTATCGAGGCAGTGCTGGCGGTTAATGCCCAGCCTGTCAGCATCTTCCGGGCGCAGCGTATTCGCCTGCGCCAGGACCGGGCATTTATTGATATGAACCAGTTTGACCGGCACCGCCGACAGATCGCCGAGCTCGTTTTTCGGGGTATAAAGCCGTTCGCGTAGGGTATCGCTGTCGAGTTCAAGCAGCGGTGAAATATCGCCCGCCAGGTCCACCATGATGACCGCATTACGGTTGTCCGGATGCCAGGCCAGCGGCGCAACCCAGCTGGTATTGCCGCGCCAGGCGCCAAACATGCCGGAAATATGCACCAGAGGTTTCATCTGCGGTACGTCGATAAGGGTCATAAGCTTCTGCTTGCTGCGATGGCTCAGCAGATACTCAAACAGCCGGGGCTGTGCGCTTTTCACCAGCTTTGCCAGGGCAATGGTGGCATAGACGTCCGCCATCGCGTCGTGGGCATTGCTGTGCTCGATACCGTTGGCGCGCGTCAGGTGTTCCAGCCGGAAGCTTGTCAGACCTTCCTCATTTTCCGGCCAGTGAATGCCTTCAGGACGCAGGGCGTAGCAGGCGCGCATGATGTCGAGTAAATCCCAGCGCGAATTGCGGTTCTGCCAGCTCCAGGCATAGGGATCGTAGAAGTTGCGATAGAAGATGTTGCGCGTCACTTCGTCATCGAAGCGAATGTTGTTGTAACCGACCACGCAGGTATTGGGAACGGTAAACAGGTCGTGGATGCGGCGGGCGAATTTTGCCTCGTTAACGCCTTTTTCCCGCGCTTCCTGCGGGGTGATCCCGGTGACCATCACCGCGCCGGGCTGCGGCAGGTAATCATCCGCCGGCTTGCAGTAAAAGACCTCAGGCTCGCCGATGATGTTGAATTCGTCGTCGGTACGGATGGCGGCAAACTGCGCCGGTCGGTCCAGCGCCGGATGCGTGCCAAAGGTTTCGTAGTCATGAAATAGGAAGGTAGGTTGTTTATCTGTGTCTGCCATTGTTTAATATTGTCCACAATAGTTAATTAACTGCCTGTTATCACTCGAAAAACAACCCTTCTCTCACCTGAGTTTGTCCACGAACGTTAAATATAGTTGTTTACTGTGTCTCGATGTCCATGTGATATTGCGTACCAGAAGTGTACCAAACCACTATTTCTGAGCGTACCAAATATTATTTATGGCTATCAGCGACACAAAACTGCGTACCATTCATGGTAAACCATATTCGGGGCCACAAGAAGTGGCTGATGCTGATGGCCTCAGCGTGCGCATTTCTCCAAAGGGGGTCATCCAGTTCCAGTACCGGTATCGCTGGCATGGTAAACCTCATCGTCTTGGAATTGGCCGCTACCCGTCGGTGTCGTTAAAGGATGCCAGGCAGATCACGTCTGATTTACGAAACCTTTATTTCTCCGGCACAGATCCGCGCTCCTACTTTGAAGAGAAAACGCAGAACTCCCTGACGGTCGCTCAGTGCCTCGACTACTGGTTCGAAAATTACGTCTCTACAACACTCCGAGAAAAGACTCAGGCACTGTACCGATCAACGGTCATGAAGCGGATGCATGATGCATTCCCAAACAGGCCAGCATCCTCAATCACCGTTAAGCAATGGGTTGATCTCCTCACCGAAGAGGAAAGGGATAATCCCCGCCGCGCGCGTCAGGTGCTCAGCCAGCTTAGATCGGCGATAAGCTGGTGCATGCGGCGTCAGGTGATAGATAGCTGCGCAATTATGAGCATCCAGCCAAGAGACTTTGGCTCCCGTGCTGCTGTGGGCGACCGCGTTCTGTCATATAACGAGCTGGCTCAGATTTGGATGGCTATTGAAAGAAGCCGGGCGTCTACCTCAAACAAGCTTCTTCACCAGATGCTGATGCTGTGGGGGGCGAGGCTCTCAGAGCTCAGGCTGGCAACCAAGACCGAATTTGACCTGCTGGACAACGTCTGGACTGTGCCAAAAGAGCACAGCAAAATGGGCAACGTCATCCGGCGGCCCATCTTCGAACAGATTATGCCTTTCCTCGAAAAGGCCATGACAACTTACAATGATGTGCTTTTCCCCGGGGAAGATATAAACGAACCGATCAGCATCGCTGCCGCCAACCGGTTCGTAAATCGAATAAGGGGAGGGATGGACCTTGGATACTGGCGAACCCACGATTTCAGGAGGACGCTGGTAACAAGGCTGTCTGAAATGGATGTCGAGCCCCATGTGACTGAGAGGATGCTCGGACATGAACTTGGCGGGGTAATGGCCGTGTACAACAAACACGACTGGATAGAGGCTCAGCGCAAAGCGTATGAGCTTCACGCTGATAAGCTGTTCTGGCACATCAGGAACATTTCTGGTTAACGCCGCCATTGAGGATCCATCCATCAACAGCTTCCCGCAGGTACGCTTTTGGGTGGGTCCTGACTGGCTTCGGAAACCCGTGCCGGTTGGTGTAGTTCCAGAGTGTCTGGCGTGATGAAACCCCAAGCTTGTTCATCACTTCTTTTTCAGGAATCAGGCTGGTGTCGCTCATTGGTGTCTCCAGGCAAAAAAGAAGCCCGGCGCGGTACCGGGCAAAAGGGATAACGTTGCAGTGCATTCGCACCAAATAGCCGACTCAGAGAATCAGCTATCAGTTGCGTCACATGATGAATCCGGTCACCACAACCATTTCGATGCGGCCCTCATAAACAAGGATTGGCTCGCCAGTATCTACAGCTGAACCATCCCACTTGCCCACTTCTTCATGAGCAAGACCGCACTCAGTCGCCGCTTCCGCTGAATAGTCATTAGGCGATCCGAGTCGAAGGTTTACGCGTGAGATTGCATTCTCAATGTCCTCGTTATCCACCGAATTAATGTAATTGCCATGCGATAGCCGCAAGTCCTTCAAATCTTCTTCGTTTGCTTCAACGATAAAAAGGTCAGTAGTTTCGGGGACATTTTCAAAAACTATCAGTACTTTCATGCTCTCTCCTCATGCCGCACGCATAGCTCGCAGGCGTTTAATGTGCTCGCTCGTCTCCAGTTCGGCGCGAATCTGTGCCGCCTCCCGGTGATCGAGGTGCTCAAAATCATTGTTAAAACGGTCTATTGAAGCGGTGTTTATCCGGCCCTGTCGCCAGTAGCGGACTATCTGTGATGTGCAGCTGTGGATGATGACGGGCCAACCGTGCTGGTCAGCGTAAATCTGACCCCGTTGAATTAGCTGGAACATTGGGAAGCTCCTGCATTAAAAGGAAGGTAATCATCGCGGCGCGCAGCGGGTTCTTCTGGTAATCAGTACCGCACGTCCGGTCCAGGTTTCGCGTATGGCACCATGTAGTTTGTGGCTCTGTACTGTCGTCACCATCAAACTCGATGGAGATTCTGTGCTTGGCGATAAGTTGCCAGGCGACATCGGGGTCATTGCAAAAATCAAGGCGATGTCCATTCTGGTGAGTAACGAAAACAGAGCCGTCTTTGTTGCGCAGTCCGGTTTCTGTGCCTCGGCCCCAGCACCATCCATCGCTAACGTATTGGCGGTGGCTAACTTCCTGTGGATCGTCGGTGTAAAAGCCAGTGAGGATAAGTTGCTTTATTACCAACGCATTGATTTCATCGTCGGTTAGCATGGTGTAATCCATCACATCACCCCCGCTTGTCGCATTTGATACACCATCCACTCCAGCACATACGGCCGCAGTGTTTGCATATAGGCCACATTACATTCCCCTCTGCTTATTCTTCAGTTCGATAACGGATTGGCACTCAGCGCATGTCTGGCAGCCGGGAACGGCAGCGCGCCGCGGCTCGGGAATTGGTTCGTCGCATTCCTCACAATGCTCAGCTGATACGGCGTTACGGTCGATGCGGTGAGCGGAAAGGGCAGCGTTACGCTGAAGCTCTTCAATCTCTGCTGCTGTGTCGATGATGTCCATGTTCAGTTCTCCCGGAACTGTCGGTTAATTCTGTTGAAGGTGAACGCCAGCAATAAAAAAGGAGCCTTAAGCTCCCGGGTGATTAGTGCCTTGATACTGGCGTTGTCTGTTTCTGGCGTCATGCTGCCTCCCGGCGGGCGAGAAGTTTCGCCCCGAAATCCATCAGCTCGTCCCGGTCCACAGTTGCGAAGTGGCAGTGTGTACGCGGGTACGGTCGCCAGATGATGAGCATCGACCCTTTATTGTTGCCGCTGACTGGCTTACCGGTGACCGGGTTGATAAATGCCAGTCGCCCGGCGGTGATGAAGCGAACCTCGCTGGCGGTCTGGATAGCCTCTTTGAACCAGCCAACCGAAGTGTCTGCCGGTACCAGCATGACCGTCCCGATCTGATTGGCGCTCTCGGCGGCGGCCTTCTTAACGAACGGCGTGATGTCGCTGTACGGCGGGTTCAGCCAGACGTAGCCCGGAATGCTCAGGTAATCAGCCCAGGGCGTTTCCAGCGTGTTCTGCTCGGCGGTGATGAACCTCCGGCACAGCGCGTTATGCGGAGCCGCAGCGGCGTCCAACTGGAAGCAGAACTCAGCATCAAGGGAAGCGAAAAGGGCTGGTGGAGTGCGCCAGAGGTCGCGCTGATCCGCTGGCGTGTTGCTGCCGGTGAAATCTGTCATGCCGCCTCCTGCCTTTCCCGATATTCCTCAGCGAGCCGCTGCGCCTTTAATGGATTGCTGACCACTTCACCCCATGGCATTAGCCAGCCGTTACCAATGAAGGGAAGGCACACTATGCCAACCCTGATGTCGTCGTGAGCGTGAGTCATTAGTCACTCCTTGAAGCGCCGCCGAGGCCCTTGCGGTTGTCGTTGAGATATGGGTCAACTGGCGTGTAGTTGGATGGGGCAGGGGGGGTATCGTCGTTGGACCTTTCTTGCTGGATAATTTGGTAAAGCTCTTTGCGATCTGCTCGCTCAGAGGGTGAAAGCTTCCGGTCAGGGATTGGCCGGAGAAGATATTTTCGATACTCGGGGGTAAATTTGTTCATTGGTTTCTCCTGACCGGGAGATGATTCAAAAGGGGATATCGTCGTCGAAGTCCATCGGCGGTTCGTTAGATTGGGCGGGTGCCGAGTGCTGCTCTGCCCCAGAATGTGCGCCGCCGGTGGACTGATTTCCGCCCTGCGCTTGGCTGCCCCCCGCCCGCGCCCGGCGGCGCCGCCACCCCCCGGCCGCGGCCGCCCGCGGGGCCGTTGGCGATCTGGCTGGTCGAAGACGACGCCACCGTGGCCGAGGTCATCGCCGGCCTGCTGCGCGCGCAGGGCCATCGCGTCGCCCACGTCGCCAACGGCCTGGCGGCGCTGGCGGAAACCGCGACGGCGCGGTTCGACCTGGCCCTGCTCGATCTCGACCTGCCCGGCATCAACGGCCTGGACCTGGCGCGGCAACTGCGCATGCAAGGCTTCTCGCGGCCTTTGGTGGCGGTGACCGCGCGCGCCGATGCCGACGCCGAACCGCAGGCGCGCCGCGCCGGCTTCGACCGGTTCCTGCGCAAGCCGGGGACCGGCGCGATGCTGGCCGACGAGCTGGGGGAGATCTGCGAGCGCGAGGCT
>OKVZ01000196.1_pt1 | contig 27107 bp, 25 predicted proteins | sample 1606851 | NCBI WGS metagenome assembly OKVZ01 (sample SAMN03281010, study PRJEB24777) | human gut metagenome | isolation source: fecal sample PR157 from 1 month old male Malay infant, caesarean delivered... | reverse complement strand
GACTCCACCATCGCAAACGTGGCGATCCCGACCATCGCCGGTAACCTTGGCTCGTCGCTGAGCCAGGGGACCTGGGTCATTACCTCGTTTGGGGTGGCAAACGCCATCTCCATTCCGATCACCGGCTGGCTGGCAAAGCGCGTCGGTGAGGTGAAGCTGTTCCTCTGGTCCACGGTGGCGTTTGTTCTGGCCTCGTGGGCGTGCGGCATGTCCAGTAGCCTGACGATGCTGATTTTCTTCCGCGTCATTCAGGGGATTGTCGCGGGGCCGCTGATCCCGCTTTCCCAGAGTTTGCTGCTGAGCAACTACCCTCCCGCAAAACGTTCCGTCGCGCTGGCGCTCTGGTCGATGACCGTTATCGTCGCGCCTATCTGCGGACCGATTTTGGGCGGGTACATCAGCGATAACTACCACTGGGGCTGGATCTTCTTCATCAACGTACCGATTGGCGCCGTCGTGGTATTGATGACGCTGCAGTCGCTGCGGGGACGAGAGACGCGCACCGAACAGCGCCGTATCGACAGCATCGGGCTGGCGCTGCTGATCCTGGGTATCGGCAGTCTGCAGATCATGCTCGACCGCGGTAAAGAGCTCGACTGGTTCAACTCGCAGGAGATCATCATCCTGACCATTGTCGCGGTGGTGTCGATAAGCTTCCTGATTGTCTGGGAGCTGACGGACGACAACCCGATCGTCGATCTCTCGCTCTTTAAGTCGCGAAACTTCACCATCGGCTGCCTGTGTATCAGCCTCGCCTATATGCTCTACTTCGGCGCGATTGTTCTGCTGCCGCAGCTGTTGCAGGAGGTGTATGGCTATACCGCCACCTGGGCGGGTCTGGCGTCGGCACCTGTCGGGGTGATCCCGGTCCTGCTGTCGCCGATTATTGGCCGCTTCGCCCATAAGCTCGACATGCGTCGGCTGGTGACGTTCAGCTTCATCATGTACGCGGTGTGCTTCTACTGGCGTGCGTATACCTTTGAGCCGGGAATGGACTTTGGCGCCTCGGCGTGGCCGCAGTTCATTCAGGGCTTTGCGGTGGCGTGCTTCTTTATGCCGCTGACCACCATCACGCTCTCTGGCCTGCCGCCCGAGCGTCTGGCGGCCGCGTCGAGCCTGTCGAACTTCACCCGTACGCTGGCGGGCTCCATCGGGACGTCGATCACCACCACCCTGTGGACGAACCGCGAATCAATGCACCACGCGCAGCTGACCGAAGCGGTGAACCCGTTCAACCCTAACGCACAGCAGATGTACAGTCAGCTGCAGGGAATGGGGATGACGGAGCAGCAGGCGTCCGGCTGGATTGCCCAGCAGATCACCAACCAGGGGCTGATTATCTCGGCCAACGAGATTTTCTGGATATCGGCAGGGATCTTTATCGTCCTGCTGGGGCTGGTGTGGTTTGCCAGACCGCCGTTTGGTGCCGGTGGTGGCGGTGGCGGCGCGCACTAGTTTGTGCGCGGGTTGCCGGGTGGCGGCTACGCCTTACCCGACCTACGATAACTGACACTTCCGTAGGCCCGGTAAGCGCAGCGCCACCGGGCAACCATTGCCACCGTGTCCAGAACGCGACAGCCATTGTCAGTGCCGATAAAGCAGCGCGCCTGAAATCGATTCACGATAGTGAAAAGACAACAGGAGCGCATCATGCTGAACACACCCGCCGACAAGTACCAACCCTTTCCCACCCTTTCCCTGCCCGACCGTCGCTGGCCGGAACAACGCATCACCCGCGCGCCGCGCTGGCTCTCGACCGACCTGCGCGACGGCAACCAGGCTCTGGCCGAACCGATGGACAGCACGCGCAAGCTGCAGTTCTGGGATCTGCTGTTAAGCTGCGGGTTTAAAGAGATTGAAGTTGCCTTTCCTTCCGCCTCGCAGACGGATTTCAACTTTGTTCGCCAGCTGATTGAAGAGAACCGCATCCCGGATGACGTGACGATTCAGGTGCTCACTCAGGCACGGGAAGATCTCATCCATCGCACTTTTGAATCCCTGCGCGGCGCGAAGCAGGCGACCGTGCATCTGTATAACGCCACCGCTCCGCTGTTCCGCCGCCTGGTATTCGGCATGGAGAAAGCGCAAATCGTTGAGCTGGCCACCCGCGCCACGCGGCTTATCCGCCAGCTTTGTGAAGAGAACCCTGAAACCCGCTGGCAGTACGAATACTCTCCGGAAACCTTCTGCTTTACCGAGCCGGAATTTGCGCTGGAGATTTGTGAAGCCGTGGCGGAGATCTGGCAGCCTTGCGACGAACGCCCGATGGTGATCAACTTACCCGCCACCGTCGAAGTGAGCACGCCGAACGTCTATGCCGACCAGATCGAGTACTTCTGTCGCCATTTCAGCCGCCGCCGCGATGTCTGCATCAGCGTGCATCCGCATAACGACCGCGGTACCGGCGTCGCCTGCGCGGAGCTGGCCGTAATGGCGGGGGCTGACCGCGTGGAGGGCTGTCTGTTCGGTAACGGCGAGCGCACGGGCAACGTCTGCCTGGTGACGCTGGCGATGAACCTCTACAGCCAGGGTATCAGCCCGACTCTGGACTTTAGCGATATGAACCGGGTGGTGGAAGTGGTGGAAACCTGCAATCAGCTGCCGGTGCACCCGCGCCATCCGTGGGCAGGACGGCTGGCCTATACCGCCTTCTCCGGCTCGCACCAGGACGCAATCAAAAAAGGCTTTGATGCCCGCAGGCCTGGCGATCGCTGGGAGATGCCTTACCTGCCCGTCGATCCCCAGGATATCGGCTGCACCTACGAAGCGGTGATCCGCGTAAACAGCCAGTCAGGGAAAAGCGGCAGCGCGTGGCTGATCGAACAGAATCATGGTCTGAAACTGCCCCGCGCCCTGCAGCAGGATTTCAGCCAGCACGTGCAGCAGGAAACCGACCGTCACGGAAAAGAGATGACGCAAAATGCGCTGTGGCAGCTGTTTCGCACCCGCTACGGTCTGGTGGCCACGCCGCAGTATGCGCTGCAATCCTACCGCAGCGACAGCCAGCAGGACGGCCAGCTGCGTTTGACGGCCAGCGTCGCCACACAGGGGGGTACGCGCCAGCTGGAAGGTCACGGCAACGGTCTGCTCTCTGCCGCCGCTCACGGCCTGAGCCGCTGGGTCAACGCCCCGTTCGTGATTAAGGATTATCACGAGCATACGTTAGGCGAACGCAGCGACAGCCGCTCGGTGGCCTACATCCGCTGCCTGTTCCAGGACGGCAGCAGCCGCTGGGGCGTGGGCATTGATAGCGACGTGGCGCGCGCGTCGCTTCAGGCGCTCTTTAACGCCGTCAGTCGTTCTTAAAGTAATCGCTGGGGGAGACGCCCATCACCCGACGGAACATTGCCGTAAAGGCGCTGTGGCTGCCGTAGCCCAGATCCAGCGCCACGCGCAATACCGGCTGGCCCTGCGCCAGCCGCACTAAGGCTTCCAGCAGACGCGCCCTTCTCAACCACTCGCCGTAGCTTAAACCCGTCTGCTGCTGAAAATGGCGGTTCAGGGTGCGCTCGCTCATGTTCATCAGGCTCGCAGCCTGCGCGCTGCTCCAGCTTTCCCCCGGGTTTTGCCGGATTTGCAGGCACAGGCGACGTAGCGCCTCGCTTTCCGGCTCCGGCAGGTGAAACGGCAGCACCGGCATAGTGCGGATTTCATCGAGAATCAGTTCATAGACGCGTTCATCCCGGCTTCCGGGTGAGTACGATTCAGGCAACGCAAGGGAGACGAGGATCAGCTCGCGCAGCAGCGGCGCGATCTGCACGATCTGGCAGGTGGCGGGAAGATCGGCCCGCGCCAGCGGATCGATAAACAGCGTTCGCGCCGCCACGTTGCCGGTAATGCGCAGGGAATGCTGCGTGCCCGCAGGCAGCCAGACGCCGCGACCGGGAGGCACAACCCAACAGCCCGATGCGGTATCCACCCTTACCACGCCGCTCAGGGTGTGCAGCAGCTGCGCGCAGTCGTGCTTGTGCCAGGGTTCGCTGTCACCATGAACGTAATCATGGGCAAACGGAACGAGAGGACGGTGGGTAAAAGAGAAGGTTAAGGTTGTGGTCAAAGGAGGCACCAGCACAATGTAGGCCCGGTCAGCGAAGCGCCACCGGGCATCCACAGGCACAATACTAGATGTGCAGTTCCTGCAGTTTTTCTTTCGGCAGGGCCAGCTCTTCGTTGCTGTTCACGCGAACGTCGCGTTCGATGATGTGGCGCGCGATCTCCTGCGCTTCTTCCAGAGAGTGCATCTGGTAGGTGCCGCACTGGTAAACGTTCAGCTCAGGGATCTGGTTCTGCTCTTTCACCTTCAGCACGTCTTCCATGGCCGCTTTCCAGGCATCTGCAACACGTTTCTCTTCAGGCTGACCAATCAGGCTCATGTAGAAACCGGTACGGCAGCCCATCGGAGAGATATCGATGATCTCAACGCCGTTGCCGTTCAGGTGGTCACGCATGAAGCCAGCGAACAGGTGTTCCAGCGTATGAATGCCTTTCTCCGGCATCACTTCTTTGTTTGGCACGCAGAAACGCAGATCGAAGACGGTGATCGTGTCGCCGTGCGGGGTGTGCATGGTCTTCGCCACGCGGACTGCAGGTGCTTCCATACGGGTATGGTCGACAGTAAAGCTATCTAATAACGGCATACGTCACCTCCGATAGTGATTTTTTTTAAAATAAACTGAACTCTTCTACAGAATGCGCGTCTGAGTATATGAAAGACGCGCATTTGTTATCATCATCCCTGAATTCAGAGATGTATATTTTGGCCACAGCGATGTGGCCTTTTTCTTTTCTGCTTAAGCCTGCTTCGCCAGAAACGCCTCAAACGACTCGGTATCCGCCGCTTCAACCTCTTTCTGACGCACAACGGACGCTTCGCGTTCCGCGACAAAATCTGATTCGCTCAGGATTTCTAACGGCTCCTGGATCAGCATTTCACGGTACTCCGCCGAGAGTGAGCGCCCCGTACCACCAATGCCCTGATCAATCATAGAACGCAGAATGCGCGCTGAGAACGTCAGTTCCGGGTTATCAAAGCACGCCACCAGCTGGTCGCAAATCTGTTGATACGCGTCGCCGCCGTCGATGCTGTCCATCGTCCGGGCAACACGCTTCAGGTCACGGAACAGATCTTTGCCGACTTTCGTCAGCGGGAACTGTGCCGTTTCGCAGCCGATACCCAGCGTCAGGCCCGGTTTACGCCCTTCCAGAATCACGCGGTTCCAGTTTGTACGGGTGCAGAGCAATTCGTCTGAACTCATTTCCGGCGCATCCGCCAGCACGCACCAGACCATAAACAGATCCAGGAAGCGAATCTGCTGTTCATCAACGCCAATCGGTGAGAACGGGTTGATATCCAGCGAGCGCACTTCAATGTATTCGATCCCGCCGCGCTGCAGCGCATCCGACGGGGTTTCGCCGCTGCGCGTCACGCGCTTAGGACGAATTGGCGCATACAGCTCGTTTTCAATCTGCAGGACATTGCTGTTGATCTGCAGGCGCTTACCGTCTTTTTCGAGGCCGATTTTTTCGTACTCTTCCGACGGGGTTTTGATCGCCCGCTTCAATCCTGCCACATATTCGTGCAATTCGTTAAACGTAATACCGAGATTGCTTTGCGATTTATTGGTATAGCCGAGATCGCTCAGACGCAGAGAGGTGGCGTACGGAAGATAGTACATTCCGCAGTCGGTCTTCTCGAACGGCAGCGTGGTCGGTTTCCCCTGCAGGAACGAAGAACAGATCGCCGGGGAGGCACCAAACAGATACGGGATCACCCAGCCGAAACGGTAGTAGTTGCGTATCAGGCGGAAGTAGCCTGCTGAGATGGCGTCTTTATCCGTTTCACCGCATTTCGCCTGCCAGAACGCCATTGGCAGCGAGAAGTTGTAGTGCACGCCAGAGATGGTCTGCATCAACGCGCCGTAGCGATTTTTAAGACCTTCGCGATAGAGCGTTTTCAGCCGACCAATGTTTGACGTGCCATACTGCGCCAGCTCAATCTCCTGGCCCTGCTCGATATAGCACGGCATGCTGAGCGGCCACATACGCTCATCGCCGAGATTGCGCGCGGTGTAGCGATGGATATCGCGCATAATCGTCAGCATATGATCAATATCACCCTCTACTGGGGTGATGAACTCCAGCAGCGCTTCAGCGAAATCGGTTGTGATCCATTTATGTGTCAGCGCCGAGCCTAACGCCTTCGGGTGACCCGTCGTCGCTAAACTGCCGTCCGCGTTAACGCGCAGCGTTTCACGCTCAAGACCACGCTGAATACCCTTCAATGCCTGAGGGTGGTTTTCCAGCCAGGCCAGCGCCTGAGATACGTCCGGGATCAAATTGACCTCCCGCCTGTCAAAGTAATGTTACTCAGCATAATTGTAATGGTTGACGATTGAAGGTCGCGTATTCATTCCACCAATTAGTGCCACCACGTCATACCCTGTAGTGTTGCCCATGCCACGAGGACATAACGCAACGCCTTGCCAAGGCACAAAAAAAAGAGCACCGGTCCCCAGGAGATGCGCATCCATCCCGCCAGCAGACACAGTAAATCGCCTATTACAGGCATCCAGCTTAATAACAGCGTGGCAGCGCCATAGCGTTTTAGCCAGCCGACTGCCTTTTCCTGCCAGCGCGACTTTTCGCGCAGCGGAAAGAAACGCCCAAGAATAACGTTAGTCAGCCCTCCAAGGCTATTACCCATTGTTGCTATTACTACAAGCAGCCAGGGCTGACTCACGCCGGACAACAGCATCGCCACCAGCACCACTTCCGAACTGCCCGGTAACAGCGTGGCGCTGAGAAAACTGCTGGCGAATAATGAGGCAAGTGACAGCGCGTCACTCACAGTAAGCGTACATCCACCGCATCCATTCCGGCATCACGCGCGGCCTGGATCCCAAAATCGGCATCTTCAAACACGACGCACTTTGCCGCCGGGACGCCCATTAATTCTGCGCAAAGCAGGAAGGTGTCCGGTGCGGGCTTGTGACGTTTAACATGATCGGCGGCGACCACGGCAGAAAAATAGTGGCGCAGGCCAAGATGATTGAGCAAGGCTTCTGCAATCGCGCTTTCGCTGCCCGTCCCCACCGACATCGGGCGACGCCCGTGCCACTCTTTTACCACATCAATCAGCGGCAGAGGATGTACGGTATCTAAAAGCATGGCTTTTACCGCATCGGTTTTTTCGCGCGCGAGCAGGTGCGGGTCGAGATCGGCCTGATTCAGTTCAATCACGGCCTGCGCAATACGCCAGGTGGGGGAGCCGTTGAGGGCGATCATCGCCTGAAGGTCGAAACGCATGCCGTAGCGGCCCAGGACGTCGGTCCAGGCTTGACGATGCGTGGGTTCGGTGTCCAGGAGGGTACCATCCATATCGAAGATCAAACCGTCATACTGTGCGTACATCGTGCTCTCGCTAACCGATTAACAAAGCATTACTTTATCGTAAATGGTGGTTTTTGTCGCTGACAGAGAGTGTGATTGCTGACGGAACGTCGAAGGAATAAACAAAGAAGGAGAAGATGGTGCATCCGGGAGGATTCGAACCTCCGACCGCTCGGTTCGTAGCCGAGTACTCTATCCAGCTGAGCTACGGATGCATCAGGGAACTACTTTCAGAAATAATAATGGTGCATCCGGGAGGATTCGAACCTCCGACCGCTCGGTTCGTAGCCGAGTACTCTATCCAGCTGAGCTACGGATGCATCAGGGTACTGCTTTCAGAAATAGTAAATGGTGCATCCGGGAGGATTCGAACCTCCGACCGCTCGGTTCGTAGCCGAGTACTCTATCCAGCTGAGCTACGGATGCATCGGGATTTACTACTGTACTGCTCGATATTCATATCACTTCTAAAGCAATATGAAGTAATAGATGGTGCATCCGGGAGGATTCGAACCTCCGACCGCTCGGTTCGTAGCCGAGTACTCTATCCAGCTGAGCTACGGATGCAAAATGGCGGTGAGGCGGGGATTCGAACCCCGGATGCAGCTTTTGACCGCATACTCCCTTAGCAGGGGAGCGCCTTCAGCCTCTCGGCCACCTCACCACACAACGCCTCTTTCGAGTGCTTCGAGCAACTCGTTAAGAGCTTCTCGTCGCTGCGTGGCGCATATATTACTTTCTGGGACTTATAAGTCAAACAATTTTCCAAAAGCTTTTATCGTTTGCACAAATCACACGCAATTCGCATGTAAAAGCCGCAAAGAGGGTGTTTTATAAGCGGATTTTGCAGGCATCTTCGCAGAAAACTGATGCGGAAAGAACAGTGTTGGGACGAGATAAGGGTAGCGGAGTGGTCAAAAAGAGAGCGATTGAAATTAAACGGTAACTTTGCGCAGGAAAAATAGCGGGAGGGTTGCGTCTCGCCCGACAGCGAGACGCGACAATATCAGTAACTGGACTGCTGGGATTTTTCAGCCTGGATACGCTGGTAGATCTCTTCACGGTGGACAGATACTTCTTTAGGAGCGTTAACACCAATACGTACCTGGTTACCCTTTACCCCTAAAACTGTCACGGTGACCTCATCCCCAATCATGAGGGTCTCACCAACTCGACGAGTCAGAATCAGCATTCTTTGCTCCTTGAAAGATTAAAAGAGTCGGGTCTCTTGTATCCCGGCATTATCCATCATATAACGCCAAAAAGTAAGCGATGACAAACACGTAAAGTGTAAGCAGTCACGGCATCACATTCTGTTAAACGTAAGTTTAGCCGATATACACAAACTCAACCTGACTTTATCGTTATCGATAGCACAGTGAACAAGACGCCATAACGTTACCGCTATGGCGTCTGCTTGTGCTTTGTAGTTATTACAGTTTCGCGCTTACCCAGCTTTCAACGCTGGCTAATGCCGCAGGAAGTGCCGCCGCATCCGTACCACCGGCTTGCGCCATGTCCGGACGACCGCCACCCTTGCCGCCCACCTGCTGAGCGACCATACCAATCAGTTCCCCTGCTTTTACGCGGTCAGTCACATCCTTAGAGACGCCCGCAATCAGAGAAACCTTACCTTCTGCTACTGTCGCCAGCACGATAACGGTAGAACCGAGCTGGTTCTTGAGATCGTCGACCATAGTACGCAGCATCTTAGGCTCAACGCCCGCCAGATCGCTGACCAGCAGTTTGACGCCCTTAATGTCTACAGCCTTGCTGGAGAGGTTTGCACTCTCCTGCGCCGCAGCCTGCTCTTTCAGCTGCTGCAGCTCTTTTTCCAGCTGACGCGTGCGATCCAGCGCAACGCGCACTTTCTCGCCCAGGTTCTGGCTATCGCCTTTCAGCAGCTGCGCGATGTCGTGCAGCTGATCGCTCTGCGCATGCAGGCTGGCAATCGCGCCTTCACCGGTCACCGCTTCAATACGACGCACGCCTGCCGCCGTTCCCGACTCGGAAACGATGCGGAACAGGCCGATGTCACCGGTGCGCGAGGCGTGTGTACCGCCGCACAGTTCGGTAGAGAAGTCGCCCATGCTCAGCACGCGAACACGTTCGTCGTATTTCTCGCCAAACAGCGCCATCGCACCTTTTTTCTTCGCGTCTTCGAGATCCATGATGTGGGTCTCGATTGGCAGGTTACGACGGATCTGCGCGTTCACCAGATCTTCCACCGCGCGGATTTCAGACGGCTTCATCGCTTCAAAATGCGAGAAGTCGAAGCGCAGCACTTTATCGTTAACCAGAGAACCTTTCTGTGCAACGTGGATACCGAGCACGTCGCGCAGGGCAGCGTGCATCAGGTGGGTTGCCGAGTGGTTCAGACGAATGCGCGCGCGGCGAGCTTCATCAACGTTAGCCTGGACGCCCTCGCCCACTTTCAGAGAACCGGAAACCAGTTTGCCCTGGTGACCAATCGCCTGACCGTATTTCTGGGTGTCGCTGACGCTAAAGCTGAAACCATTGCCCTTCAGTTCGCCTTTATCGCCAACCTGGCCGCCGGATTCGGCGTAGAACGGCGTTTTGTCCAGAATGACTACGGCTTCCTGACCTGCGCTGATGCTGTCCACGGCTTTGCCGTCAACAAACAGGGCGGTCACTTTGCCGGTCAGTTCCAGCGCCTCATAACCTTTGAATTCAGACGCGCTATCAACGCGGATCATCGCGTTATAGTCTGCACCGAAACCGCTGGACTCGCGCGCACGACGGCGCTGCTCTTCCATCGCGGCTTCGAAGCCCGCTTCGTCAACTTTAATGTTACGCTCGCGGCAAACGTCCGCTGTCAGGTCAACCGGGAAGCCGTAGGTGTCGTACAGGCGGAAAGCGGTTTCGCCGTCCAGGGTGTCGCCCTTGAGTTTCGCCAGCTCTTCGTCCAGCAGCGCCAGACCGCGCTCCAGCGTACGGGCAAACTGCTCTTCTTCGGTTTTCAGAACCTGCTCAACCTGCGCCTGCTGGCGTTTCAGCTCGTCACCCGCTGACCCCATCACGCCAATCAGTGGCCCAACGAGTTTATAGAAGAAGGTGTCCTTCGCGCCCAGCATGTTGCCGTGACGAATAGCACGACGAATGATACGACGCAGCACGTAGCCACGGTTTTCATTCGACGGGATAACGCCGTCGGCAATCAGGAACGCGCAGGAACGAATGTGGTCTGCGATAACGCGCAGCGATTTATTATTCAGGTCGGTCGCGCCGGTCACTTCCGCAACGGCTTTGATCAGAGTGCTGAACAGGTCAATCTCATAGTTGGAGTTAACGTGCTGCAGTACCGCGGCAATACGCTCCAGACCCATACCGGTATCAACGGACGGCTTCGGCAGCGGCTCCATGGTACCGTCGGCCTGACGGTTGAACTGCATGAAGACGATATTCCAGATCTCAATGTAGCGATCGCCGTCTTCTTCCGGGCTGCCTGGAGGGCCGCCCCAGATGTGGTCGCCGTGATCGTAGAAGATCTCGGTGCACGGACCGCAAGGACCGGTGTCACCCATCTGCCAGAAGTTGTCAGACGCGTATGGCGCGCCTTTGTTATCACCGATGCGAATAATACGCTCGCGCGGGATACCGACCTCTTTTTCCCAGATTTCGTAGGCTTCGTCATCGGTTTCATAGACGGTAACCCACAGACGCTCTTTCGGCAGGTTGAACCAGTTTTCACCGGTCAGCAGTTCCCACGCGTATTGAATGGCATCGTGTTTGAAGTAGTCGCCGAAGCTGAAGTTACCCAGCATTTCGAAGAAGGTGTGGTGACGCGCGGTGTAACCGACGTTTTCCAGGTCGTTGTGTTTACCGCCCGCACGCACGCAACGCTGTGAGGTTGTGGCGCGGGAATAATTACGCTTGTCGAGACCAAGGAACACATCCTTGAACTGGTTCATCCCGGCGTTGGTAAACAGCAGAGTCGGATCGTTGTTCGGTACCAGGGAGCTGCTGGCAACAACCTGGTGTCCCTTACTATGGAAAAAATCGAGAAACGCCTGACGGATCTCAGCGGTGCTCTTGCTCATAATTATCCTGAAATCAAGCTAACGAAATGTCGTAGCCAGCCTGTATCGGTAAACCGTTGGACAGACCAGCTACTGGAAAAAGTGGGAATAAGATAAGTTTTCTTTAGTGGGAAGTAAAATCCCGCATGCGTTCAATCGGCAAAATTACGCCAGATATCCTGAATATCTTCCATCAGGAAGCCGCGGTAGAGCAAAAAGCGCTGGATTTTGACTTTTTCTGAAAATTCACGCGGCAGCGGTTCGCCGTACTTGCGAATCGCCTGCTCTTTTGCCAGCTCGCACCAGTCCGTATCGCATTCGCGCATCGCTTTTTCGATGGACTCCCGGGCCACCCCTTTCTGGTTCAGCTCCTGCCGGATGCGCGCAGGGCCGTACCCCTTGCGGCCGCGGCTGGCGAGAAAGCGGGAAGCAAAGCGATCGTCGTCCAGGTAATGATGCTCATAGCACCAGGCCACCACGCGGTCGTAGTCTTCCGCCGTGGCATCAATCTCTTCCGACCCGTTTTTACTCATCACCGGAGCCGACAGCTTCCGCCGCAGCTCCTGCTCACTGTGGTCACGCACGGCCAGGATGCGCACCGCACGATCCAGCAAGCGCGCGTAGGCGGGTCGGCGTGATGTCGGTTCACTCATAAAAAACCTATAGAATCAGAAATGCAAAAAGGGCCGCATCAGCAGCCCTTCATCTTTACACGAGAGACTTAAAAGTCTTCGTTGGTTTCTTCAGCATCCGCAGCATCGACTACGAAATCAGGTTTGGAGTCCTGGTTGTTCAGCAGAAGCTCGCGCACCTTCTTCTCAATCTCTTTCGCCGCAGCCGGGTTCTCTTTCAGCCAGGAGATAGCATTCGCTTTACCCTGACCAATCTTGTCACCGTTGTAGCTGTACCAGGCGCCCGCTTTTTCAATCAGCTTCTCTTTCACGCCCAGGTCAACCAGTTCACCGTAGAAGTTGATCCCTTCACCGTAGAGGATCTGGAACTCAGCCTGTTTGAACGGTGCAGCGATTTTGTTCTTCACCACCTTCACGCGGGTTTCGCTACCGACGACGTTTTCACCCTCTTTCACCGCACCGATACGGCGGATATCCAGACGGACAGACGCGTAGAATTTCAGGGCGTTACCACCGGTTGTGGTTTCCGGGTTACCGAACATCACACCAATTTTCATACGGATCTGGTTGATGAAGATCAGCAGCGTGTTGGACTGCTTCAGGTTACCGGCCAGCTTACGCATCGCCTGGCTCATCATACGTGCCGCGAGGCCCATGTGAGAGTCGCCGATTTCACCTTCGATTTCCGCTTTTGGCGTCAGTGCGGCAACGGAGTCAACAACGATAACGTCAACCGCACCGGAGCGCGCCAGCGCGTCACAAATTTCCAGCGCCTGCTCACCGGTGTCCGGCTGAGAACAGAGCAGGTTGTCGATGTCCACGCCCAGCTTACGCGCATAAACAGGATCCAGCGCGTGCTCGGCATCGATGAACGCACAGGTTTTACCTTCGCGCTGTGCCGCAGCAATCACCTGCAGCGTCAGGGTAGTTTTACCGGAGGATTCTGGCCCGTAGATCTCTACGATACGGCCCATTGGCAGGCCGCCCGCGCCCAGCGCGATATCCAGAGAAAGCGAACCGGTGGAGATCGTTTCCACATCCATGGTACGGTCTTCACCCAGGCGCATGATGGAGCCTTTACCGAATTGCTTTTCGATCTGGCCCAGTGCTGCCGCCAACGCTTTCTGTTTGTTTTCGTCGATAGCCATTATTACTCCTGTCATGCCGGGAGAAGCGACTGTGCTTCACCGTGGATTTCTGTTCTGTTGGTGCAATTATACTGTATGGTCATACAGTATCAAGTATTTTGTAGAAATTGTTGCCAGAGCGTTTTTAACGCATATTCCGTTGCCTGACGGCGCACGCTTTCGCGATCGCCGCTGAAGCACTCCCGACGGGTGATCCCTTCCCCTTTAGACGTGGCAAACCCAAACCAGACGGTGCCAACAGGCTTCACGTCGCTGCCGCCGTCCGGCCCCGCGATGCCGCTAATGGAAATCGCGTAATCTGCCCGCGCCGCCTTGAGCGCGCCAATGGCCATTTCAATGACCACCGGTTCACTGACCGCGCCATGCTGTTCCAGCGTGGCTTCACGCACGCCAATCATTTGTGCCTTAGCTTCGTTACTGTAGGTCACAAAACCGCGTTCAAACCAGGCGGAACTGCCGGCAATATCGGTAATCACTTTCGCCACCCAGCCGCCGGTGCAGGATTCCGCGGTGGTCATTGTCGCCCCACGCTGCTTAAGCGCCAGGCCAACGATCTCGCTAAGCTGCATCAATTCATGGTCAGTCATTCTCGCTCCAGGCATCAGAAAAACGTGCTGCACAAGATAGCACTTTCTCGTCAGATGTGGGGATGCGCTTCAGGTTTTACGAGGGGGCTTCAGAAAAAAGCCGGTGCAAACGCACCGGCCGTGGAAGAGGTTATTTCATGCTGTCGGCGAGGGTATTCACATTGTGGCGGAACGCCTTGACGTAGGTGTCTGCCACGCCGCCTTTTGCCGACAAGGCCTCCGGATAAAGTTCTCCCCCTGGCTGCGCGCCCGTCGCTGAGGCAATCTGCTTCACCAGACGCGGATCGAGCTGGTTTTCCATAAACCAGGTTTTTACGCCGTCGGCTTTGATCTGATTGATGATCTCAGCAACCTGCGCCGCGCTGGCCTCGCTCTCTGAAGAGAGTCCTTGAGGTGCCATGAAGGTTACGCCATAAGCGCGGCTGAAATAGCCGAAGGCGTCATGGCTGGTCAGCACCTTGCGCTTCGCCTGCGGGATCTGGCTAAAGCGCGTTTTGGCCCAGCTATCCAGCTGGTTGAGCTGCGTGATATAGGGTTTACCGGAGGCTTCCAGCGCGGCTTTGTCCTGCGGATCGGCTTTCACCAGCCCGTTCAGAATATTTTGTGCATATAACGCCCCGTTCGCCGCGCTGTTCCACGCGTGCGGATCGGTCACGGTCTTTCCATCTTCCTCAAGCGTGTGCGTTTTCACGCCTGTTGAGGCGACGACCAGTTGCCCTTTGAACCCGGAGGCTTTCACCAGGCGGTCAAGCCAGCCCTCCAGCCCCAGACCGTTCACCACCACCACATCGGCCTTGCTCAGCGCCGCGCTGTCCTTCGGCGACGGTTCGAAGGTATGCGGATCGCCGTCCGGCCCCACCAGCGTCGTCACTTTCACATGATCGCCGCCCACCTCCTGGGTGATGTCCCCCAGTATCGAGAAGCTGGTGACCACATTCAGCGTTTTCGCCATCACGCCCTGCGACATCATCCCCAGCGCGAGCGCCACTGCCACTACTAGTCCTGTACGTTTCATCGTTTCCCCTTGCGTTAAAAATACGCCCGCAGACTGCCAGCGAGCCTGCTTCGCGTACCCAATAAAATGGAAATAAAGAACAGCGCGCTGGCGGTGAGCACAATGGATGGCCCGGCCGGGAGACTCATCGCCCAGGAGAGGCTCAACCCCAGCCATGCGCAGACAATACCGCTGATGCCCGCCATCAGGAGTAATGCCGGTAGCGTGCGTACCCAGCAGCGTGCCGCCACGGCCGGCAGCATCATCAGACCGACGGCCATCAGCGTGCCGAGCACCTGAAAACCGGCCACTAGGTTAAGAACCAGCAGCGCCAGAAACAGTCCGTGCAGCAGGCCGGGCAGCCAGCGGGCGTTCACCTGTAGCCAGGCGGTGTCAAACGCTTCGGTAACCAGGCCGCGATAAAACATCGCCAGCACGATGAGAGTGAACATGCACACGCCCGTGACAAACAGCGCGGCGTCGTTGTCCACGGCGAGGATGGAGCCAAACAGCAAATGCAGCAGATCGACATTCGACCCACGAAGCGATACCAGCGTGACCCCCAGCGCCAGTGAGCCAAGATAAAATCCGGCAAAGCTGGCATCTTCCTTAAGCGGCGTGCGTCGGCTGACCAGACCGGCCAGCAGCGCCACGGTAATGCCCGCGACAAAACCGCCGATACTCATTGCCAGCAGCGACAGGCCGCTGAGCAGGTATCCCACGGCGACGCCCGGCAAAATAGCGTGAGAAAGGGCATCGCCCATCAGGCTCATCCGGCGCAGCTGGAGGAATACGCCGAGCGCGGTGGTGCTGATAGAAAGCGCCAGGCAAACCACCAGCGCGCGGCGCATAAAGCCGTACTCGATGAACGGCTGGAAGAATGTGTGCCAGATCATGCCACCCTCACCCGCTCGGTTTTCCACTGAGGCACATCAGCATCCAGCCGCAACGTCTGCGGGAAGTGGCGCGACACGCGCTCGCTGTCGTGCAGTACCGCGAGCAGCGTTTGCCCCTGCATATACATCTCCAGCATCACATCCATCAGCACGTTACAGGTGGCTTCATCGATGCCGGTAAAGGGCTCGTCCAGCATCACCAGCGGCGCCTGCTGTACCAGGACGCGGGCAAACAACATGCGCTGGAACTGGCCGCCGGAGAGCTCATCGATGGTGGATAACGCCATGGATGCCAGCCCGACCCGCTCAAGCGCGCTGGCAATAGGCAACCGCGTTTCGCGACGAAACCCGGAAAGCAGCGAAATGCCCGGCCAGCAGCCCATGCTGACGACATCGCGCACGGTCAGCGGAAACTGCGCCTCCAGCGCGTGACGCTGTGCCAGCCAGCCAATCACCGGTCGCTTCCCCTGCCAGCGAAAACCGCCGCTTACGGGTGGGATAAAACCGGCGAGCGTTTTCAGCAGTGTGGATTTGCCGCAGCCGTTGGCCCCAACAATGGCGGTCATGCTGCCGCGTTCAATGACGCCCGAAAGCGGGCGCGTGACGGGCTGGTGGTCGTAACCCGCAACCAGTTCATTCATCACGATCATGGCAATGCCACCGCCCAGCGCACGGCCAGGCCGAGAAAGACGATAAGCACCAGCGCCAGCAAAAGCCGAACCGGCGCAGAAAGAGAGAAAAGGGACGTTGACATCTCGGCACCAATTTAAATGTTATAACATAACAATAATAAAAGGTGATTAGGATGTAAATGGCAGGGTTGAAAAGGGAGTGTGGCGAAATGTTTCTGCAAAACGCCCTCTCCCATGGGAGAGGGCAACAGGCCGCACCGTGCGCGCAGCCATGCCGGGTGGCGGCGTTGCCTTACCCGGCCTACCCGTCGGGGTAACTTACTGACTAAACGGTGACGCCGCCGGCACGCGGGCCTGCGATACCGCCAGCCCCAGCTGCCACACGGCCATCGCATAGTGGGTGCTGTGGTTATAGCGGGTGATGGTGTAGAAGTTCGGCAGCCCGTACCAGTACTGATAGCCCGTTCCGACATCGAGACGCAGCAGACTCGCCTGCTGTGCATTGCCCAGCGGCTGCGTTGGCGTTAGGCCTGTCGCGGACAGCTGCGAAATGCTGTAGTTGGTTTTGAAGCCGTTTTCCAGCCCCGGCGCCTGACCGTTCGCCTGCACCGCCACCTGGCCACCCGGCACCCAGCCGTGCGCTTTGAAGTAGTTCGCCACGCTGCCGATGGCATCCACCGGATCCCACAGGTTGATATGGCCATCTCCGTTAAAGTCGACGGCATACTGTTTATAGGAGGACGGCATAAACTGGCCGTAGCCCATCGCGCCGGCAAACGACCCTTTCAGATCGAGCGGATCGTCCTGCTCGTTACGCGCCATCAGCAGGAAGGTTTCCAGCTCGGAAGAGAAATACTCCGCGCGGCGCGGGTAGTTAAAGGAGAGCGTCGCCAGCGCATCCAGAATGCGGGTTTTGCCCATCACGCGGCCCCAGCGGGTTTCCACGCCGATAATCCCGACGATAATTTCAGGCGGCACGCCGTACACCTGCCACGCACGGTTAAGCGCATCTTCATACTGATTCCAGAACGCCACGCCGTTTTGCACGTTGTCCGGGGTAATGAACTGTTTGCGATAGCGCAGCCACGCCCCGTTTGGCCCGCTCGGCACCTGGGCCGTCGGCGCCTGTCTGTCCATCAGGCGCAGCACGTAGTCCAGACGCTTGGCCTGAGACAAAATTTCGTGCAGCTGCTGTCTGTCAAAGCCGTGCTTGCTCACCATTTTATCGATGAACTGCTCGGCCGCCGGGTTATTCGCGAAGTCGCCGCCCATCTGCATCATATTGTGCTGCGGCTCCAGCAAGAATCCTCCGGAAGGCGCGCCCGCCGTTTGCTGAACGGCTTCGGTCTTAGGTTTGCTACTACAGGCAGACAGCAGAATAAGCGCAGGCAACAGCGCTGCATAACGACGCTTGAACATGAGACATCCATTTAACGGGTTCGATAAGAACCCAGTATGGTAAAGCATCCGCAACACCTCAAGGAAGCGGTACGCACCTCCCCAACGCAAATCCGTGCTTTTTTCCCCCGAAAATCATTCACCACGTCAATTATCTTTCAAAATAATCCATTTTTCTTTCATTGTGAGATCTAACTAACACTTTAAAACCTTTCAAAGTGATTATTATTAGCCACAGATAGACAAAAACAAACGCCCTACAGGAGAGAAGAATGATAGAAACCATCACCCACGGCGCCGAGTGGTTCATCGGGCTGTTTCAGAAAGGCGGAGAAGTGTTCACCGGCATGGTGACCGGGATCCTGCCCCTGCTGATCAGCCTGCTGGTGATCATGAACGCGCTGATTAACTTTATCGGCCAGCAGCGCATTGAGCGCTTCGCCCAGCGCTGCGCCGGGAACCCGCTGTCCCGCTACCTGGTTTTACCCTTCATCGGCACCTTCGTGTTCTGCAACCCGATGACCTTAAGCCTCGGCCGCTTTATGCCAGAGAAGTACAAGCCGAGCTATTACGCCGCCGCCTCCTACAGCTGCCACTCCATGAACGGCCTGTTCCCGCACATCAACCCCGGCGAACTGTTTGTCTATCTCGGGATCGCCAGCGGCCTGACCACGCTTGGCCTGCCGCTCGGCCCGCTGGCGGTGAGCTACCTGCTGGTCGGTCTGGTGACCAACTTCTTCCGCGGCTGGGTGACCGACCTCACCACCGCTATTTTCGAGAAAAAAATGGGCATCCAGCTTGAACAGAAAGTCCATCTTTCAGGAGCAACAGCATGAACCGGATCCGCATTGAGAAAGGCACGGGCGGCTGGGGCGGCCCGCTGGAGTTCGACGCCACCGAAGGCAAAAAGATTGTGTACATCACCGCGGGCACGCGCCCGGCGATCGTCGACACGTTGCGCGATCTGACCGGCTGGGAAGCGGTCGACGGCTTCAAGGAAGGCGAACCGCCGGAAGCGGAAATCGGCGTGGCGGTGATCGACTGCGGCGGCACGCTGCGCTGCGGCATCTATCCGAAGCGCCGCATTCCGACGGTAAATATTCACTCCACCGGGAAATCCGGCCCGCTGGCGCAGTACATCCTCGAAGACATTTATGTCTCAGGCGTGAAGGAAGACAACATCACCCTGGTGAAGGGGACGTCTGCGCCGCAAAAAGCGGCCCCGCGCGAGTACGACACCAGCAAGAAAATTACCGAGCAGAGCGATGGCCTGCTGGCAAAGGTCGGGATGGGCATGGGTTCCGCCGTGGCGGTACTGTTCCAGTCCGGGCGCGACACCATCGACACGGTGCTGAAGACCATTCTGCCGTTTATGGCGTTCGTCTCGGCGCTGATCGGCATCATCATGGCTTCCGGCCTGGGCGACTGGATTGCCCACGGCCTCGCCCCGCTCGCCAGCCACCCGCTCGGGCTGGTCACGCTGGCGCTGATCTGCTCCTTCCCGTTGCTGTCGCCGTTCCTCGGCCCGGGCGCGGTGATTGCTCAGGTCATCGGCGTGCTGATTGGCGTGCAGATTGGTCTGGGGAACATTCCCCCGCACCTCGCCCTGCCCGCCCTGTTTGCCATTAACGCCCAGGCAGCGTGCGACTTTATCCCCGTGGGGCTGTCGCTGGCGGAAGCACGCCAGGACACCGTGCGCGTGGGCGTGCCGTCCGTGCTGGTCAGCCGCTTCCTGACGGGCGCGCCGACGGTGCTGATTGCCTGGTTTGTCTCCGGCTTTATTTATCAATAAGAGGTTCCTGCCATGACCGTGATTTACCAGACCACCATTACCCGCATCGGCCAGAGCGCGGCGGATGCGCTGAGCGACCAGATGCTGATCACCTTTCTCGAAGGGGCGCCTGCGGATATCCAAGAGTTTTGCTTTATCCACTGCCACGGCGAGCTGAACGGTGAGCTGAAGGCCGGGAGCCAGCTGGAGCTGGGCGAGGCGCGCTATGCCGTGACCGCCGTCGGCGACGTCGCTGAACAAAACCTGCGCGAGCTGGGCCACATCACCCTGCGTTTCGACGGCCAGCCGCAGGCGGAATATCCCGGCACGGTTCACGTAGCGGGCCCGGTTCCGCAGGCCGTTACCCCAGGCTGCACGTTAAAATTTGTTGCGTAATTAAGGAGATAGACATGAGTCAGGTTGCCGTTGTCATTGGTGGGGGACAAACCTTAGGCGAGTTCCTCTGCCGTGGGCTTGCCGCTGAGGGTTACCGCGTGGCGGTAGTGGATATTCAGAGTGAAAAGGCCGCCCGCGTGGCGGACACCATCAACACCGAGTTTGGTGAAGGAATGGCGTACGGGTTTGGCGCCGACGCCACCAGCGAGCAGAGCGTGATGGCGCTCGCCCGCGGCGTGGACGACATTTTTGGGCGTACCGACCTGCTGGTTTACAGCGCCGGCATTGCGAAAGCGGCCTTTATCAGCGACTTCGAGCTGGGGGATTTTGACCGCTCGCTGCAGGTCAATCTGGTGGGCTATTTCCTCTGCGCCCGCGAGTTTTCCCGTCTGATGATCCGCGACGGCATTCAGGGGCGCATCATTCAGATCAACTCAAAATCGGGGAAAGTGGGCAGCAAGCACAACTCCGGCTACAGCGCGGCGAAGTTTGGCGGCGTGGGGCTGACGCAGTCTCTGGCGCTGGATCTGGCCGAATACGGCATTACCGTCCACTCGCTGATGCTGGGCAATCTGCTGAAATCGCCGATGTTCCAGTCCCTGCTGCCGCAGTACGCCACCAAGCTCGGTATTAAAGCGGAAGAAGTGGAGCAGTACTACATCGATAAAGTGCCGCTCAAGCGCGGGTGCGACTATCAGGACGTGCTGAACATGCTGCTGTTTTACGCCAGCCCGAAAGCCTCATACTGCACCGGACAGTCGATTAACGTCACCGGTGGGCAGGTGATGTTCTGAGTTCATTCCCCGGTGGCGCTGCGCTTACCGGGGCTATAATCCCCGTAGGCCGGGTAAGGCGCAGCCGCCACCCGGCAATTAAAGGAGCCGATATGGTCACCGCATTCATTACCGTCGCCGCCCTCGCCTGGCTCTGCCAGATGGCGTTTGGCGGCTGGCAAATCTATCGGTTTAACCGCGAGTTTGACGCCCTGTGCCAGAAAGGCCGCGTGGGCGTCGGGCGTTCCGGTGGACGCTTCAAGCCGCGGGTCGTCGTGGCTGTTGCGCTGGATGAAAACAACAAGGTCTGCGATTCCCTCATCATGCGCGGCATGACCGTCTTTGCCCGTCCGGTGAAAATCCAGGCAATCAACGGCATTTTGCTGCAGGAATTGCAGCCCGATGTGATCTTTCCCCATGATCCACTTTGTCAGAATGCACTATCATTAGCGCTTAATCTGAAACATGGATAATTTCGTTGTGAAAGATATAGACTTGCGAAATTATCATTTCGCAACCTAAGGAACGAAGCGCCTATGAAACCTCGTCAGCGGCAGGCGGCCATTCTTGAGCATCTGCAAAAGCAGGGAAAATGCTCGGTAGAGGATCTGGCCCACTACTTTGACACCACCGGCACAACGATACGCAAGGACCTCGTATTGCTCGAAAACTCTGGCGCCGTCATTCGAACCTACGGCGGCGTGGTGCTCAATAAAGACGAAGCGGACCCGCCTATCGACCACAAAACGCTGATCAATACCCACCAGAAAGCGCTGATTGCCGAAGCCGCCGTAAAATTTATCCACGATGGCGACTCGATCATTCTGGATGCAGGCAGTACCGTCCTGCAGATGATCCCCCTGCTCAGCCGCTTTAACAACATCACGGTGATGACCAACAGCCTGCACATCGTCAACGCCCTGTCGGAGAACGACTGCGAGCAGACCATCCTGATGCCCGGCGGCACCTTCCGTAAAAAATCCGCGTCGTTCCACGGGCAGCTGGCGGAGAACGCCTTCGACCACTTCAGCTTCGATAAACTGTTTATGGGTACCGACGGCATCGACCTGAACGCGGGCGTCACGACGTTTAACGAGGTGTTCAGCGTCAGTAAAGCCATGTGCAACGCCGCGCGGGAAGTGATTCTGATGGCGGACTCGTCGAAGTTTGGCCGCAAAAGCCCCAACATTGTCTGTAGCCTTGAAAGCGTTGATAAGCTGATTACCGACGCGGGTATCGACCCGGCGTTCAAAAAAGCGCTGGAAGAGAAAGGCATCGACGTGATCGTAACCGGAGAGAGAGATGAGTGATTTTCTGTTAGAAACGGGCCGCCAGACGCTGATGCTGGAGCTGCAGGAAGCCAGCCGCCTGCCGGAACGTCTGGGCGAGGATTTTGTCCGCGCGGCCAACACCATTATCCACTGCGAAGGCAAAGTGATCGTGGCGGGCATCGGTAAATCCGGCCACATCGGCAAAAAGATTGCCGCGACGCTGGCCAGCACCGGCACCCCGGCCTTCTTCGTGCACCCTGCCGAAGCGCTGCACGGCGATCTGGGAATGATTGAAAGCCGCGACGTGATGCTGTTTATCTCCTACTCCGGTTCGGCGAAAGAGCTGGACCTGATTATTCCACGTCTGCAGGAAAAATCGGTCGCCCTGCTGGCGATGACCGGGAAATCCCGCTCGCCCCTGGCGCTGGCCGCCAAAGCGACGCTGGATATTTCCGTTGAGCGTGAGGCCTGTCCGATGCACCTCGCCCCCACCTCCAGCACCGTAAATACCCTGATGATGGGCGACGCGCTGGCGATGGCGGTAATGCAGGCGCGCGGGTTTAACGAAGAAGATTTCGCCCGCTCGCATCCGGCGGGGGCGCTCGGGGCACGCCTGCTCAACAAGGTTCACCACCTGATGCGCACTGACGATGCGATTCCACAGGTCAAGCTCAATACCAGCGTCATGGACGCGATGCTGGAGCTCAGCCGCACCGGTCTGGGGCTGGTGGCGGTGTGCGATGACGACGGGTACGTCAAAGGCGTGTTCACCGACGGCGACCTGCGCCGCTGGCTGGTGGGCGGCGGTAAGCTGGAAACAGACGTGTCGGACGCCATGACCCAGGGCGGGCTGACGCTGAACGCCGAGAGCCGCGCCATTGAAGCCAAAGAGGTGCTGATGAAGCGCAAAATCACCGCCGCACCGGTGGTGGATGACACCGGCAGACTGTGCGGTGCCATTAACCTGCAGGATTTCTATCAGGCCGGGATTATCTAACCCTTCAGCCCGAGACGCTTCGCCAGCCGGTGCAGGTTGGCGACGTCCATCTCCAGCGCTCGGGCGCACGCCGCCCAGTTGCGGTTATTCTGATCCAGCGCGCGGATAATCATCTGACGCTGAAACGCCTCTGTCGCGTCACGCAGGTTTTCGCTCGTTATCTCCGGAGCTGCATGGGCAATCGTCGGTGCGGTTTCATCATGCTGCGCAAAATGCCGGGCATGTATAACCACTTCATCACCTGAACGCGTCGCTCGCGCCAGCACCACCGCGCGGTGAATCGCATGCTCCAGCTCGCGCACGTTGCCCGGCCAGCCGTAGCTCAGCAGATGCGATCTCGCCCCCGGGCTTAACACCACGCGGGAAAGCCCCATCCTGAGACGGCACTGTTCGCAGAAATAGCCCGCCAGCAGCACCACGTCGTCCCCGCGCTCGCGCAGCGGCGGCACGGTAAGCGGGAACACGCTCAGGCGGTGGAACAGGTCGGCGCGGAACTGCCCGGCCAGCACCGCTTCACGCAGGTCGCGGTTCGTCGCCGCCAGCACGCGAACGTCCACTCTGTGACTGCGGTCATCCCCCACGCGCTGGATATCGCCGTACTGCAATACGCGCAGAAGTTTGGCCTGGAGCGACAGAGAGAGCTCACCTATTTCATCCAGAAACAGCGTGCCGTTATCGGCCATTTCGAACTTGCCGCTGCGGTTGCTGATGGCGCCGGTAAACGCCCCTTTGACGTGGCCAAACAATTCGCTTTCCGCCACGCTTTCCGGCAGCGCGGCGCAGTTGAGGTACACCAGCGGATTGACCGCGCGCGGCGACGCTTCGTGAATCGACTTCGCTACCAGCTCCTTGCCGGTGCCGGTCTCCCCGAAGATCAGCACGTTCAAATCGGACGCAGCAACAATCTCAATCTCTTTTTTGAGCTGCGCCATGCCCGGCGAGAGGCCAATCATCTCCGTGTGCGTCACCTGCTCAAACGCCGCCGGGCTGCCGGGAGAAATATTCTGACTCTCCAGCTGTTCAATCAGCAGCGCATTGTTCAGCGCCCCGGCGGCCAGGGCGGCAATCAGGCGAAGCTCCTCATCGCTGAAGGTATCGAACTGGTCCGGCGACAGGCCGTCGAGGGTCAGCGCCCCAATCAGATTCTGCCCGGCAAACAGCGGCAGGCCGATACAGGCGTGCACCTTCAGGCTCTCCTGGCCTGGAATCAGCCCGTCGTACGGGTCGGGCAGATCGCTGTCCGCCGGGAAACGCACCACGTCACCCGCGCGGGCGATAGTTTCCAGACGCGGATGGCCTTCAAGGGTAAAGCGCCGCCCGAGCACGTCCTTCGCCAGGCCGTCGATGGCCAGCGGAATAAACTGCCGTCCTTCGTAGCGCAGCAGCGCCGAGGCGTCGCACGCCAGCACGTGGCGCAGCGTGGAGATCAGCCGCTGGAAGCGGTCCTGATGACCAATACCGGTTTGCAGTTCAATGGCGATTTTCGCCAGCACGTCTACGGAAAAGCTCATCTCTGCCTCGCTGTCATTTTGACAGTGCATGTTGTCATAGTGACACTGTTTTTAATAGTCATAATGACTACCCATTTCGGATTATCAAAGTATTAACCTATAAAAATCAATATCTTAAAAGTTGGCACGCGGCTTGATATAAGCAAACCATCCTATTTGAAAAACGCGATATTACGCTGAGGTTTGCTATGTCTATTCTGGTTAAAAATAACATTCATTGGGTGGGTCAACGTGACTGGGAAGTGCGCGATTTCCACGGGACGGAATATAAAACGCTGCGCGGCAGCAGCTACAACAGCTATCTCATTCGTGAAGGTAAAAATGTGCTGATCGATACCGTCGATCACAAGTTCAGCCGCGAGTTCGTGCAGAACCTGCGCGGCGAAATCGATCTGAACGCCATCGACTACATCATCATCAACCACGCGGAGGAGGATCACGCCGGGGCCCTGACCGAGCTGATGTCGTATATTCCGGACACCCCGATCTACTGCACCACCAACGCCATCGACTCGATCAACGGCCACCACCACCATCCGGAGTGGAACTTCCACACCGTGAAAACGGGCGACGCGCTGGATATCGGCAACGGCAAGCAGCTGATCTTCGTGGAAACGCCGATGCTGCACTGGCCGGACAGCATGATGACCTACATGACCGGCGACGCGGTGCTGTTCAGCAACGACGCCTTCGGCCAGCACTACTGCGACGAACGCCTGTTCAATGACGAAGTGGATCAGACCGAGCTGTTCGAGCAGTGCCAGCGCTACTACGCCAATATCCTGACTCCGTTCAGCCGTCTGGTGACGCCTAAAATCACCGAGATCCTCGGCTTTAACCTGCCGGTGGAGATGATTGCCACCTCCCACGGCGTGGTGTGGCGTGAAAACCCCACCCAGATCGTGGAGCTGTACCTGAAGTGGGCGGCGGATTATCAGGAAGATCGCATCACGATCTTCTACGACACCATGTCCAACAACACCCGCATGATGGCGGACGCCATTGCCCAGGGCATCAACGAAGTGGACCCGAACGTGGCGGTGAAAATCTTCAACGTGGCGCGCAGCGATAAAAACGAGATCCTCACCAACGTTTTCCGCTCAAAAGGGGTGCTGGTAGGTACGTCCACCATGAACAACGTGATGATGCCGAAGATTGCCGGTCTGGTCGAAGAGATGACCGGCCTGCGTTTTCGCAACAAGCGCGCCAGCGCCTTTGGCTCCCACGGCTGGAGCGGCGGCGCGGTCGACCGCCTTTCCACCCGTTTACAGGATGCAGGGTTTGAGATGTCGATGAGCCTGAAAGCGAAATGGCGGCCGGATATCGACGCCCTGGAAATCTGCCGCCAGCACGGCCGCGACATTGCCCGTCAGTGGGCGCTCGCACCGCTGCCGGAAACCGCCCCCGCCGCGGCGGTTGCGCCGGAAGCCGTAGCTGAAGCCGCCGCTGCCGACCTCGGTCCTTGCATGCAGTGCAGCGTGTGCCAGTGGATTTACGACCCGGAACGGGGCGAGCCGCTGCAGGATGTCGCTCCGGGCACGCCGTGGAGCGAGGTGCCGGACAGCTTCCTCTGCCCGGAATGTTCCCTCGGGAAAGACGTTTTTGATGAACTGGCAACGGAGGCAAAATGAGCCACGGTATCGTCATTATCGGCTCGGGCTTTGCCGCCCGCCAGCTGGTGAAAAATATCCGCAAGCAGGACGCTAACGTGCCGCTGACGCTGATCGCCGCCGACAGCATGGACGAGTACAACAAGCCTGATTTAAGCCACGTCATTAGCCAGAACCAGCGCGCAGACGATCTCACCCGCCAGACGGCGGGGGCGTTCGCAGAACAGTTTAACCTGCGTCTGTTTCCGTACACCTGGGTCACCGATATCGACGCCAACGTCCGTCTGGTGAAAGCGAAAGATAAAACCTGGCAGTACGACAAGCTAGTGCTGGCCACGGGTGCCTCTGCGTTTGTGCCGCCGGTTGAGGGCCGCGAGCTGATGGTCACGCTCAACAGCCAGCAGGCGTATCAGGCCAGCGAAACGGAGCTTCGCGACGCCACGCGGGTGATGATTGTCGGCGGCGGGCTGATCGGTACCGAGCTGGCGATGGACTTCTGCCGGGCAGGTAAATCCGTCACCCTGGTCGACCACGCGGCGAGCATTCTGTCAGCGCTGATGCCCGCGGAAGTGAGCAGCCGCTTACAGCATCGTCTGACCGACATGGGCGTCCATCTGCTGCTGAAATCGCAGCTGCAGAGCCTGAGCAAAACCGGCAGCGGCCTACGTGCAACGCTCGACCGCAGCCGCAGCGTGGAGGTGGATGTGGTGATTGCGGCGACGGGGTTGCGCCCGGAAACGGCGCTGGCGCACCGCGCAGGCGCCGAAATCAACCGCGGCGTGAAGGTTAACAGCTACCTGCAAACCACCCAGCCGGACATGTATGCCCTGGGCGACTGCGCGGAAATTAACGGCCAGGTGCTGCCGTTCCTGCAACCGATTCAGTTAAGCGCCATGTGCCTGGCGAAAAACCTGCTCGGCGGCAACGCCCCGGTGAAATTACCCGCCATGCTGGTCAAAGTGAAAACGCCGGAATTACCGCTGCATCTCGCAGGCGAAACGCAGCGTCAGGATCTGGACTGGCAGATTGCCCTTTCGCCGCAGGGCATGGTGGCGCGCGGCA